>CDZK01021070.1_pt1 | contig 38039 bp, 43 predicted proteins | sample 557401 | NCBI WGS metagenome assembly CDZK01 (sample SAMEA3182108, study PRJEB8094) | gut metagenome | biome: human; feature: gut; material: Stool; isolation source: human stools | place: Canada | collected 2013-04-25 | reverse complement strand
AGGATATCTCCCATGATCTCATAGCCTTCCAGACGTAATAAAGCCTCTTCCAAGCGCCGCCGAAGGGCTTTGTTCTCGGATAATAATTCACTGGCTTCTTCACTAGTAACGCGGGACATGATCGGATAAGGATTAGGGGTACTCACAAAGCTACAACTATTTTTCGCTTTCCAGCGCTGACCCATCTTATGAATCGTAGACATGGGAATACCATGTTCTTCGGAGAGTTGGCGAGCCGTCTTGACTCCGCTCAAATACTCCTGTAAAATCAGATGACGCAACTGACGCGGTAAATAATGACGTGATAAGTCTGAATTCGTTGTTTGCTGCATAAGATTTACTCTTTTCTGTAAACCTTTTTCAGGACGGGACAACGTGTCAAAATCCTATCGGTGCGGACTGGAGCGGACTGGAGCGGACATCGGCACCGCCCCGGCAGGCGGAGACGCTATATTTGCCCCGGCTTCGGAAGAGAAGTCCGCGATGCAGGGGTGGAACACCCTTGTCGTGCGGCCCTCGATCGGCGAAGACGGCGAACTTGCGGAGCCCAAAGCGCCTGCCGGCGCCCGACCTCCGCTTCCGGCTCTCCCCGCCAGAGCAGAACTCCGCGATGCGGAGGTTCATGCGATGCTCGGAGAGCTGGACTTCGGAGAGAGCGCCGTCATGGGCGATGCCACGGCCGAGGAGCGGCAGGCCATCGCCAACTTCGACATCCGGGCCTATGCTTAATTAAAAACGACCTACGACATGAAATGGAATAACGAATACGGCTGACGCCTTTTCCGCAGCAGGAAATACGATGTATCCGGTCGCAGAATGCTCCCAAAGCAGGCTGCGGCCTTTTTCACACCCTTAACCAAACTACTTGAACGATGAAAAAAAGAGCAATTTTCATGATTTTCTCCCTGTGCTCCGCACTCGCCTGCTTTGCACAGGGCAACGGCATGGCCGGCATCAGCGAGGCCACGAACATGGTAACGTCCTATTTCGACCCGCTCACGAAACTGATCTTCGCCGTGGCGGCGATCCTCGGACTGGTCGGCGGCGTGCGTGTCTACTCGAAATTCTCGTCGGGTGACCCGGACGCTTCGAAATCCGCCACGGCGCTGTTTCTCTCATGCGTCTTTCTGGTGATCGTCGGTACGGTCTTACGTTCGTTCTTCCTCTAAACGATGGCGGAATACCAAGTGAACAAGGGAGTCGGCCGTCAAGTCGAGTTTCAGGGCGCGCACGTAATGGTTCTTTGGCAAATGCGTCGATAGCAAGACGTTAGGCAAGTGTTCGATAGCCTATCATCGATCGGCTTATCCGAAAGGGAAACCGGACGGGGAGTATAGCCTGCCGATAAACTGATAAGTCATACAGTTACCAAGTATGCGACTGAATCAGGAGATGAAAGATAGATACGAGGATAAAGTCTGGATTGATTGAACGATAGTCCAAGTGGCACAACTCGAAACTGTGGCGGAAGGTAACTACAGACGCCATACTGTAACACACTCGATTCGACCTTGGAGGGTTGGGTGCAGAACAGGTTACAGCACAACTGCGATAAGCAGAAACGGGCGAAAGTCGTATCCGACAATCTATCAAAGCTATGTTGCCGAAGAATTAAACGTGGATTGCCTAACCCGGAATGCCGAAAGGCTATTAGGTTTCAGACCTATGAAAATCCGGTATGGCAACGGAGCCACCGTAGTAGTCCGAGCGAGGGAAAGCCTCGTACATGGCGAAGGGTGGCAGCTAACATTTTTAATACAAATTAACGGATAATGTGTGAGACATTATGAGAAATCCAGAGAGAGTATTAAACAGTCTGTCAGAGCACAGCAAAGTTTCGAGCTACAAGTTTGAACGGCTCTACAGGGTTCTATTCAATTCGGAAATGTTTCTCCTCGCCTACCATAATATACAAGGTAGGCAGGGAAATATGACGGAAGGTTCCGACGGTAAAACTATCGACGGAATGAGCCTGAAACGGATTGAAAATTTGATTGATGCGCTCAAAGATGAGTCGTACCAACCAAAACCGGCAAGAAGGACGTACATCCCGAAGAAAAACGGGAACATGCGACCTCTCGGCATACCGTCTATCGACGACAAATTAGTGCAGGAGGTATTGCGAATGCTGTTGGAAGCAATTTATGAAGGTAGTTTTGAGAACACCTCGCACGGCTTCCGACCCAAACGCAGCTGCCACACCGCACTGATACAGGTGCAGAAGAATTTTACTGCGGCCAAGTGGTTTATCGAGGGCGACATTGAGGGATTCTTCGATAACATCAACCATGATGTACTTATCGGAATCTTGAAAGAACGTATCGCAGACGACCGCTTTATTCGGCTAATGTGGAAATTTTTGAAAGCTGGCTACATCGAAGATTGGACATTTCATAGAACATACAGCGGAACACCGCAAGGTGGCATCATTAGCCCGATACTGGCTAATATCTATCTCGACAAGCTGGATAAGTACATGAAAGAGTATGCCTGTCAATTCGATAGAGGCGACAGACGGGCAATGAACCTTGAGTACAAACGGTATTCCAGGAAAATTTGGTGGCTCGGCACAAAGCTGAAGCAAACCGAGGATAAAGATACTCGGAAGGAACTGATTGACGCGATTAAGCAACATCAGAAAAACAGGATGCACTTACCCTCTGTCGATGAAATGGACGAGGGATATAGACGGATTAAGTATGTGAGGTATGCCGATGATTTTATTATCGGAGTGATTGGCAGTAAATCGGACTGTGAGGCCATCAAAGAGGATATTAAGAATTTCCTCGGCGAGAAACTGAAATTGACGCTCTCCGAAGAAAAGACCTTGATCACGCACGGCAATAGAAAGGCAAAATTCCTCGGCTATGAAATCTATGTCCGACCATTCACGGATAAGACGTTAAGAGGCGAGAAATCGGGAGTACTTATTAAGGCTTACGGCAAAAAGGTAGTGTTGGAAGTGCCAATGTTCACAATGCGGGATAAACTTCTCTACTACGAGGCGATGGAAATTCATCAATTCGAGGGTAAAGCGAAATGGAAACCCACAAGCCGGACAAAGTTGCTACATCTGGACGACCTCGAAATACTGGATGCCTATAACAGAGAAATCCGAGGTTTTGCAAACTATTTTTCTATCGCAAATAACAGTTCACACCTGAATTCTTTCAAGTACATCATGCAATACAGTCTGTATAAGACTTTTGCACGAAAGTACAGTACGACAGCCCGAAAGATTATCGCAAAGTATCGACATCACAAAGATTTTGCGGTTTTCTATGAGGACAAGAAAGGAGGAAAGAAGATGCGGGTATTCTTCAACGGGAGCTTTAAGCGTAAAACAACCGCGATGGACGCGAGTTGTGATTATGTAGCCAACACGATTTTCAATACCACTGTATCAAGCCTTATACAAAGGTTAAAAGCGGGTAAGTTGAATTGTGTGGCGCAACGGAAAACATTGAAATACACCACGTCAAAAGACTCAAAGACTTAAAAGGCAAAGAGCCATGGAAAATCCAAATGATTGGACGTCAGAGAAAGACGTTAGCTGTATGTATTCCCTGTCACAACAAGATACATCACGGGATAATAGACTGAATATGTTAGTGGAGAGCCGTGTGCGCCGAGAGGTGCAAGCACGGTTCGGAGGCGAGTTCTTGGAAACCTACCGTAGAAATACGGCAAGGCACCGGGTTCTTAGCCTACGGCTCACAGCGCAGTACCTCGTGTTGTTCGTCGCGGGGCTTCTGGGCGTCTTCGTCTGCTTCGCCGGAATGTACATGAGCGGCGTCCCGCAGGGCTTCTGCATCCTCTTCGCCCTCGCGGCCGGCCTTGCCGTCACGGGCGGCACCTTCTACCTGAGCCGCCGTTTCGGCTCCTACGGACTTCAAAAGCTCATGGCCTCGCGCCGGCATCCGCGGCGCATCATCCATCGTCGGGCCATCCGGCGGCTGCTACGCATTCGTAACCCTCGAACCGTAAAACCGTAATCCTATGCGCGGAACCTTGAAAACCTCGACCTTGGAATCGAAATTCCCTTTGCTGCGCGTCGAGAACAACTGCATCATCTCCAAGTTCGCCGACATCACCGCGGCTTACCGCGTCTTGCTGCCCGAACTCTTCACCCTCACGGGCGAGGAGTATGAAGCGCTGCACGGTGCATGGCTCAAAGCCCTGAAGGTGCTGCCGGATTACACCGTCGTCCACAAACAGGACTTCTTTATCGAAGAACGATACACGGCTCCGGAGGAGGGCTCCGAGCGGAGCTTTCTCGCGCGTTCCTACGAGCGTCATTTCAACGAGCGGCCCTACCTGCGGCACACGTGCTACCTGTTCGTTACGAAGACCACGTCCGAGCGGATGCGTCAGACCAGTGCTTCGTCCGTCCTGTGCCGGGGCTTCATCGTCCCGCGGGAGATGCGCGACACGGATGCCGTGACGCGCTTTCTGGAAGCTGCGGAGCAGATGGAGCGCATTCTGAACGATTCGGGCCTCGTGCGCGTCGAGCGGCTTACGGAAGCCGAGATCGTCGGCACGGCGGACGATGCGGGGCTGCTGGCACGTTACTTCGCCCTCTCGGACGAGCGGCGTCCGGTCGTCAACGAGGATATCCGTCTCGACCCGGGGACGATGCGCATCGGGGACAAGTACCTCTCGATGCACACGCTCTCCGATCTGGACGTGCTGCCGCAGAGCGTGGCGACGGATTTCCGCTACGAGCGCCTCTCGACCGACCGCTCGGACTGCCGGCTTTCGTTCGCGGCGCCCGTGGGACTGCTGCTCTCCTGCAACCACGTCTACAATCAGGTGATCTTCCTCGACGACCACGACGAAACGCTCAAGCGGCTTGAAGCCTCGGCCCGGAACATGAACTCGCTGGCGGCCTATTCGCGCTCGAACGCCATCAACCGCGAGTGGATCGAAATGTATCTCAATGAAGCGCACTCGCAGGGGTTGCGCTCCGTAAGGTGCCACTGCAACGTCATGACATGGGCCGAGAGCGAATCGGAGTTGAAGCGCATCCGCAACGACGTGGGTTCGCAGCTCGCGCTGATGGGCTGCACGCCGCATCACAACACAGTGGACGTGCCGGTGCTGTTCTGGGCGGCGATTCCCGGCAACGAGGCCGACTTCCCCGCCGAGGAGAGTTTCTACACCTTCCTCGATCAGGCCCTCTGTCTTTTCAACGGGGAGACCAACTACCGCTCGTCGCTCTCGCCCTTCGGAATCAAGATGTCCGACCGCCTGTCGGGCATTCCGATTCATCTGGATATCTCGGATCTTCCGATGAAGCGCGGCGTCATCACGAATCGGAATAAATTTATCCTCGGACCGTCGGGCTCGGGCAAGAGTTATCTGACGAACCATCTGGTTCGTCAGTACTGGGAGCAGGGAGCGCATATCCTGCTGGTCGATACGGGCAACTCCTACCAAGGGCTCTGCTCGCTGATTCACGCCAAGACCAAAGGCCGCGACGGGGTGTATTTCACCTATACCGAAGAAGCGCCCATCGCCTTCAATCCTTTCTATGTCGAGGACGGGGTGTACGACGTGGAGAAGCGCGAGTCGCTCAAGACGCTGCTGCTGACCCTTTGGAAACGGGAATCCGAGGAGCCGACGCGCTCGGAGGAGGTAGCGCTCTCGAACGCCGTGAACCTCTACCTCTCGAAGCTCCGCGCCGACCGCTCCATCGTCCCCTCGTTCGATACCTTTTACGAGTTCGTCGAAACCGACTACCGGCGGCTTCTGGAGCAGAAGCGCGTGCGGGAGAAGGATTTCGACCTCGAAAACTTCCTGAACGTGCTGGAACCTTACTATAAGGGCGGCGAGTACGACTACCTGCTGAATTCCGACAAGCAGCTGGATTTGCTGGACAAACGTTTCATCGTCTTCGAGCTGGACAACATCTCCTCGAACCGGACGCTGCTGCCGGTGGTGACGCTCATCATCATAGAGACCTTCATCTCGAAGATGCGGCGGCTGAAAGGCGTCCGCAAGATGATTCTCATCGAGGAGTGCTGGAAGGCCCTCACATCGGCCAATATGAGTGCCTACATTAAGTATTTGTACAAGACCGTGCGTAAGTATTTCGGCGAGGCGGTCGTGGTGACGCAGGAGGTGGACGACATCATCTCGTCGCCCATCGTCAAGGAGTCGATCATCAACAACGCCGACTGCAAAATCCTTTTGGACCAACGCAAATACCTCTCGAAATTCGACGGCATACAACGTCTGCTGGGTCTGACGGACAAGGAGCGGGCACAGATTCTGTCGATCAACCTCTCGAACGATCCAAAACGCCTCTATAAGGAAGTCTGGATCGGACTCGGAGGCGTACAGTCGGCGGTTTATGCCACCGAAACGAGTGCGGCAGAGTACCTGTGCTACACCACCGAGGAGTCGGAAAAGATGCAGGTCATGGAACTCGCCGGAAAGCTCGGCGGCGACATCGAAGCAGCCATCCGGCAGTTGGCACGCGAACGCGAAACGAAAACCGAATCTTAACTTGTCCAGCCATGAAACAGTTGCTTGGGATATGCGTAGGTCTCCTGCTGACGCTGGCCGCCGTGCTCGGAGCGTTTCACCTCTTTTACGATTCCGAATACCACAAAATCCGTCCGTTGTGCGGAGCATGGCAATCGACGCTCGACGATACGCAGCTGGCAATCGAGCCGTGCGGCGATAAATTCCGGATCACCCTCACGCGCCGCGGCACGTCCGAAACACATGTTCTGCACTACAAGGATTGCGTCTATTATACGACCTACGGCGGACACCGGGTCGACCTCTTTTACACGCCCACGGCCGATACGCTGCTCCTCGTGCCGGGCGGCGCTTTCAAACGAATCTCAAACCTCAAAGATTATGAACAATAATCAATCGACACCTGCGTCGGCCGTAGCGGCCCTTCAGCAGGAGATCAGAACCCGCACCGAAGTTATCCGCACTTTGGCGGACCTTCGGGAACAACTCGACGCCGACCGCATCTGCGGGGCGTGGCTCTCGGCGGAAAACAACCTCTCGGCCTCGATACGCCGCATCGGCGAGGGGACGTGGCGCATCCTCGTTTTCGACCACGCGCTCTGCTACAAACGTATCGTACAGGACGGCATTATCGCGCTGCGCCGCCACCGCCTGTGGCTCGGCGCCGACGACGGTAACCGCGTGATCTACGATGCTTCCACCGAGACGCTCACCATCGGCTGTTACGGACGCTTCGTTGCGGAAGACAGCATCCGACGGCAGGAAGACGATGCCATCGTTTCCGAATCGTGCGATTTCAACGAATCAGTCGAATAATGGAGAGCCATTCGGTATTTCCGGGCTGTCCCTGCTTGTCGGGGCAGCCCTTCGGCGGACTCCACCCGCAGTCACACATTTCTAAATCCGACGGTTATGGAATGGGAAGATAGGATCGCGCGGTTATTCCGCCGCAAGCCGGACTGGGAAAAGGAGCATCGAAGTACCCTCATTGCCCGTCATGCAGAGCACCTGCTCCGGGAACGGGATATAAGCAATGTTACAGATCTTGTGCGACAGCACCGGAAATTGGATCTGACCATTGCCGGAATCGGGCTGACAATGAATACAGCAATATCCCGCTTTCTCAAGACGCCCGAAGATGCAGCAGGAAAAGATATGCTGGAGCTGATGGAGGCCCTGCGCAGGACGCCGTTCGCAAAAAAGATCGGGCGGCACCTCGCGGATGTTCCGGCAGACACCGCTCACTCCCTGCACGGCCTGCTGGCCATGCACACCTTTCTCTTGGATGCTTATCTGGAACAGCATCCCGACAGCAAGCTCCGGCAGCCTCCGATGGACGAAGTGCAGGCAGCAGCGCATATCATCGACCGGCAGTTCCGCGCCGAGACGTTCCGCGAGCTGCGCCATCTGACAGAAACAAGTGGACGTTATATGCCCTCCTGTTACGTCGTGCGACTCTACGATTGGGATACCGATATGGGCCGGTTGCAGGAGATGCGCGGGCGGCTGGACGGCCCGGCATGTCCGGACGATCCGCAGCAGGTACAGCAGCTCCGGGAGCGAATCTGGAAGGCCGAGAACCGCATGGTGCGGGAAGCCGAGAGGATATTGGAGGGTGATCAGGAAATTCCCCTGCGACAAACATACATCGAAAAACTCGATGCCGAGTTGCAGACATTGGGATGGCTTGCACGCTTCCCGGAGCGAATCGACGACAACCGTATTAACCGGCAGCTGCTCGACAAATACAGGATTCTTCCCGGCATATCACCAGCCGAGCAATACGGGCAGGTCGAGAAAGCTTTCCGCGAACTGGACGAACGGCTCGTACGCATGACCGGACGGCAGCCCTACGCCGACGATCTGTTCGAATCCCTGCGGCAGAAAGGCCCGAAGCCGGAGAAACATATTTCCGGGGTGCGGCAGAAAGAGATCGATTCTACAAGAAAAGAGCAGCCCGAACAATCGGCCACAGGCTGGCGGATAAAACGATGATATCCGCCTTCAGGCGAAAAATCCTAAAAAAACGATCAATTCAATGAACCATAAAATCATCCTGCTGTGTCTGTGCCTCGTCTGCACAGGCCGCAGCACATACGCCCAGTGGGTCGTCTCGGACCCCACGAACCTCGCGCAGGGCATCGTCAACTCCACCAAGCAGGTCGTCGAAGCCGCCAAGAACGGCTCCACCATGCTGCAAAGTTTTCAGGAAACCGTGAAGATTTATGAGCAGGGGGTGCGACACGTATAGTTGCATAAATGATTGTTTAACAAGCGGCTAACCGTCGAGAACGGACAGCCAAAGTTTAAACCTACTGTTCCGTCAGTAGTAGCCTACGGGCGCGTGTATTACGAGTAATTGTTTTGTACGGAGCCGCCCGGACAAAGTAACCCGCCGAAAGGGAAGCCGAAGCCGCAAGGTGGAAGCAACTACCGCCAGCATCAGGAGGTTAGGGAGCGAGGCTGAGTGATATGGCTAACGAGAGTGAACTGTCTTTGACGCATCGTAAGGTATGAAACAAGCTAAAGATGCTATAAGGCTTGAACCAAAATGGTAAGCAGCCGGATAACCCCGAACCTTGTGGGGTTACACGGACACAAGCGCTGCCGGTGTATAGACAGAGCCTAAGTCATTCGAAAGTCATTTATGTAAAACGTGGTAAGCCCGTATCTCTCCTGTCTTAGGGCAGGTAAGCAAGCCGTAAGGTGAGCCGAACGGGGTGCGGGTATAGGATTGCGGAGAAAGCGAACGCCATTCTGTAATGGAATGGATAGGGGTTTAAACGTCACCTCACGGGAAACCGGGCAGACTTCCGCGTTAGGTAACTTTTTACAAGAAACTTGTTGAACTTTTAAAAGGAGGAAAGCAAATGAACGAGATTAGAACATCGTGTGCGCCTACTGACCGACAGATCAGCAGTTGGGAAAGTATCGACTGGAACAAATGCGATTTAGAGGTTAGAAAGCTGCAAGCACGTATTGTAAAGGCTCAAAAGGAAGGTCGCCATGGCAAAGTTAAATCTTTGCAATGGCTGCTGACCCACTCGTTCGCGGCTAAAGCATTAGCTGTGAAACGAGTGACTTCCAACAACGGGAAGAACACATCGGGAGTAGACAAAGTTTTATGGTCTACCCCGGTCGCTAAGGCGAACGCTATCACAGAGCTGAAAAGGCGGGATTACAATCCTATGCCTTTGAAGCGGGTAAACATTCGCAAGAGTAACGGAAAACTGCGCCCGTTAGGGATACCGACTATGAAAGACAGGGCAATGCAAGCGCTGTACCTCATGGCATTAGACCCCGTTGCAGAAACTACTGCGGATAACCATTCGTACGGTTTCCGTAAGGAAAGATGCACGGGCGACGCCATACACCAATGCTATATCAACCTGTCCAAAGAGTCATCCCCGCAGTGGGTTATGGAGGGCGACATCAAAGGATGCTTCGACCACATCAGCCACAACTGGTTGCTGAACAATATCCCGATGGATAAAGTGATGCTCCGCAAATGGCTGAAAAGCGGTTTCATTTTCAACAAACAGCTTTTCCCCACCGAGGAAGGTACTCCGCAGGGCGGTATCATTTCGCCGACACTTGCGAATATGACGCTCGATGGTATCGAGAAACTTTTGGCCGAGAATTTCCCGATTCATTGGCCGAATAAAACTACCTATTATCCGAAGATACACCTCATTCGTTACGCCGATGATTTCATTATTACCGCGCGTAGCAAAGAGGAGTTGGAACAGAGGGTGCTACCCTTAATCCGTGAGTTTCTTCAAGTAAGGGGGCTTACCCTATCAGAAGAAAAGACGAAGATAACCCACATCGACGAGGGGTTTGATTTTCTCGGTTTCAACATTCGGAAATACAAAGGTAAGTTTCTCATTAAGCCGTCTAAAGAGAGCCAAAAGAAATTTCAACGGAAGATCAACGAGATTATCACATCTCATCACTCTATCCCACAGGAATCGCTAATCAGGCTTCTTAATCCGGTGATTACCGGGTGGGCGAACTATTACCAACACGTGGTATCGGGCAAAGTGTTCCAGAAAATGGATTTTCACATTTACCAGAAACTTATGCAATGGTCGCTCCGGCGACATCCGGCAAAGGGTAAATGGTGGGTAGCCGAAAAGTATTTCCACAGACACAGGGGCAGGTCGTGGGTCTTTGCCGCACCTTTCGATAAAGACGGCAGAACCGAACTGCATCCCGTCAAGTGGCTGACGGATACCAAGATTACCCGCTATGCAAAGCTAAAATGCGATGCAAATCCTTATGACCCGGATTGGCAGGAGTATTTCGAGAAACGGGAAACCCGTTTGATGCTCCAGTCCGCGAAAGGTAGAAACACGATTGTCCGTATCTGGAAACGCCAACAGCGTAAATGTCCTTACTGCGGTGAACCCATTACCCGGAATACCCCGTGGCGGGTGTCCGAGAAAGTGGTACACGGCCATACCGAGCGAACGCTCGTGCATAGCTACTGCGGCAGGATCAATGTTCAACCTCTTAAAAACGAAGAATATGAGTCGGTTTCACAACAGAAACTTTGAGTTACTTGAGCCGTATGAGGGGAAACTCTCACGTACGGTTCTTAGAGGGGAAAGCTCCCGTAAGGGAGCCGACCTACTCGACAAGCGATACTACGACGCCCTGAAATCCGTCAGCAACCTCGTCCGCTCGGCCCGCAAGGTGCAGCAATGCATCCTCTTGGTCGGCGAAATCTCGGACATCTATGTAGACGGGTATCGCCGCATGGTCGGCGACGAGAACTTCACGCCCGCGGAGCTCGCGGCCATCGCCGCAGGCTACGCCCGCATCATCGAGGAGTCGGCCGGGGAATTGAAGGAGCTGCAGGACATCGTGAACCCTACGGACATGTCCCTGACGGACAAGGACCGTATCGACGTAGTGCAGCGCGTCTACGGCGTCCTGCGGCGTCACCGCGACCTGGCACGCTACTACACGCGCAAGAACATCTCCATATCCCTGCTGCGGGCCGCCCGGAAACGGGACATGGAGGGCGTGCTCTCATTGTACGGAACCGACGAACAACGTTACTGGTAGCCGACGATGGTACACATGCTTTCCCTTACGGAGAATCTGCACACAATTCTCCGGGTGTTATACGACGATATGATGGTGCTGTGTTATCCGATGTCGCAGGTCGCAATGGCCATCGCAGGAATCGGGGCGCTACTCTACATCGCCTACCGCGTCTGGCAGTCGCTGGCCCAGGCCGAACCTATCGACCTCTTTCCCCTCATGCGGCCCTTCGCCATCGGCATCTGCATCCTGTTCTTCCCGACGCTCGTGCTGGGAAGCCTGAACGGCATACTTTCACCCCTGGTAAAGGCAACGCATTCGCTGATGGTCGGGCAAACGCTCGACATGGAACAATGGCAGGAGCGGCGTGAGCGGCTCGAACTCGAAGGCCGCGAGCAGATGCCCCCGGACAGCTACTACGCCGAGGACGAGGAGATGGAGCGTGAGCTCAGTGAACTGGGCGTGGACGACCAGACACAGCAGACACTCGACCGCATGAACGAGGAGCGCTCCTCATGGTCGGTGAAGGGGCTCATCTTCAAAGGCTTAGCGTGGATACTCGAACTGCTCTTCGCGGCCGCGAGCGTTATCCTCGACGTGCTGAGGACTTTTTATCTGGTCGTGCTGTCGCTGCTGGGGCCGATCGCCTTCGCCATCTCCGTGTTCGACGGATTCCAGTCCACGCTGACGCAATGGCTCACGAAGTATGTCTCGATCTACCTGTGGCTGCCGATCTCGGACCTTTTCTCGGCGATCATCGCACGTCTGCAAACCCTTTCGATGCGCCACGACGCCGACCTGATGGCCGAAGGCTACAACTGGTATGTGGACTGGTCGAACAGCCTGAACCTGATCTTCATGCTCGTGGCCGTGTGCGGATACCTCTGCATCCCCTCGATCGCCTCGTGGGTCGTGCAGGCGAACGGATTCGCCGCTTATAACAAAACCGTCTCGAAGATGACCTCGCTCGTAAGCGCCGGAGCCGGATGGACGGCCGGCAAAGCATGGGCCGGGGCCAAAGGCGCCGGCTCGGCGGCATTATCGGGCGGTAAGGCCGTGGGACGCGGCATCATGAACGGCGCCCGGCTTATTTTCAGAAAATAAAATAACCCGTTATTATGGAATTCAAGTGTTTAACGAACATCGAAACATCGTTTCGGCAGCTGCGCATGTACGCGCTCGTCTTCGCCGGAGTCTGCGCCGTCGTTACCGTGGCGGCGGTCTGGATGTCCTACTCTTTCGCCGAACGGCAGCGGCAGAAGATCTACGTGCTGGACAACGGACGCTCGCTGATGGTGGCGCTCTCGCAGGACCTCGCACAGAACCGTCCCGTAGAGGCCCGTGAACATGTGCGGCGCTTCCACGAGCTCTTCTTCACCCTCTCGCCCGACAAGGCAGCCATCGAGTCCAATGTCGGACGCGCCTTGCAGATGGCCGACAAAAGCGCCTTATCCTACTACAAGGTTCTGCAGGAGAAGGGCTTCTTCAACCGCCTGATCGCGGGCAATGTTTCGCAGATGGTCAAAGTGGACAGCATCCGCTGCGACTTCGACCGCTATCCCTACGAGGTTACGACCTTTGCCCGGCAGCGTATTCTGCGCGAAAGCACCGTCACGGAGCGGTCGCTCGTCACGACATGCCGTCTGGTGAACGTCTCCCGCTCGGACAACAACCCGCAGGGCTTTATGGTCGAGGCGCTGAACATCGTCGAGAACAAAGACATCGCGACCTATGACCGCTAAACCGCATTCCCTGCGCTGCCGCATCCGCTGGGTGCGGCGGTCGCTGCGACGCCGCCACGACACACTCGCGCCCCGCATCCGGGAACGGATCGTACTCGCGGCGCTCGTCCTGCTTCTCTTCCTTTACCTTTGGCTCCTGTTCGCTACGGACATGAGGCCGGAACTGGAAATCGGGTATCCCGAATTATTACATCTAAAACCGTAAACGTTATGATAGAAAACAAGAATCCGGGCAATGACCCCTCGGCGGAGTTCGAGCGGCAGCGCAAACGCAAGGTGCTGCTCTTCACGGCGATCCTCGGATGCATCTTCTTCGTCGTGCTGTGGTTCATATTCCGGCCTGCACCCGTCAAGCCCCAAGAGGGAGCCGCGGGGATCAACACGTCGGTCCCGGACGGCAAAGCGCAGGCTACCGTCGGCGACAAACGCAAAGCCGCGGAACAGCTCCGCAGCGAGGAGCAGCAGCAGAGACGCATGATGACACTCGGCGACAACTCGTTCTCGCTGCTGGACGACGGGCTCAAACCTGCCGAGGAGCCTGTACCGGCGGACAATCCCGCACTGCGGGCCGCCGAAGCCAACCGGGTCATGCAGCGGCAGATGCAGGGCTTCTACGCCGCTCCGCAGCGCAATGCCGAGGTCGAAGCACTGAAAGAGCAGGTCGCGGCCCTGCAATCCCAGCTCGACGCCGAGCGGCAGCAGCCCGATCCGCTGGAACTGGCCGAGGAGCAGTACAAGCTCGCACGGAAGTATCTCGGCGGCGGAACGGCCGCGGACGAAGAGGCCGGGCCGACGAAGCAGCGGAAGGATTCGCGCCTGTCGGTCATGCGGCCCGTTCGGGAGGGTGAGGTCGAAGCCTCGACACTCAATCCGCGGGCGGATTTCACCGTCGAACGTAACTTGGGATTTCTCACGGCGGCAGGTGGCGTCGCGCATGCCGACATTCCGACTGTCAGGGCTTGTGTCGCTCAGACGCAAATCATACGTGCCGGAAGCACGGTGCAACTGCGGCTGCTGGAAGCCGTGCGTATCGACGATACGGTGATCCCCCGCAACACCCCGTTATACGGTCTTGCGACGATCTCCGGGATGCGGCTGCAAGTCATAGTGTCGTCCGTCGAATACGGCGGGCGGATCTTCGCCGTCGAAGCCGTAGCTTACGACCTCGACGGCCAGCCGGGGCTGAACGTCCCGAACTCCCGCGAGCGGACGGCCCTCAAAGAGGCGCTGGCGTCCGTCGGACAGACCGCCGGGACGAGCGTAAACGTCACCCGTTCGGCCGGACAGCAGGTGTTGTCCGAGCTGGCGCGCGGAGGATTGCAGGCTTCGTCGCAGTATGTCGCCGGGAAGCTCCGCGAGGTGAAGATTACCCTCAAAGCCAACCATCAGCTATTATTGATTTCAAAACAACAGTAAAATGAAAAGAGACCTTATTTATCTGTTCCTGATTGTCGCAGCAATCGCCGCGGCAAAAGTCACGGCACAGACGACACCGGAAACGCCGGCGGAAATTCGTCCCCAGCATATCGAAGCGGGATTCACCAAGACTGTACACATCCTCTTCCCGTCGCCTGTCACGTATATCGACATCGGCTCGATGGACATCATCGCCGGCAAGGCCGATGGAGCCGAGAACGTCGTGCGGGTGAAAGCCGCCGTGCGGAATTTCGCAGCAGAAACAAACCTGACGGTCATCACCGAAGACGGCGGATTTTTCACTTTCGATGTCTATTATGCCGAGAATCCGGCTGTCTCGACCCTCAATCTTACAGTGCAGGAACCGCAACCAGAAAGTATGAAGAAACCGGCTGCCGTGGGCTATCCGCAGCCGACGGCCCCAGCATCCGAAGGCCGGGTGCTGCTGCGCGAGGTAGGTCGCGAGAAACCTGCGACCATAAAACGCATGTTGAGCGACATATACCGGCAGAACCGTACAGATGTAAAGGGTATTCGTACGAAGAAGTACGGCATCGAGGTCGAGGTGCTGGGGATTTACGTGTTCAATGACGTGATATACATGCACACCTGCATCTCGAACGACACGAATATTTCCTTCGAGGTGGATGCACGGCGGTTCATCGTAGCGGACCGAAAGCTCACGAAGCGCACGGCACAGCAGCAGACGCCGCTCGAAATCCTGCGCGTATGCAACGATCCGGCAGTCGTGAGGGGACATCAGCGTCAGCGGACGGTATTTGCGCTGCCCAAGCTTACGATCCCCGACGACAAGGTGCTTTTGCTGGAAATCGTCGAGAAGAACGGAGCCCGCCATCAGACGGTGGAGATAGCGGCCAAAGAGTTGTTAGACGCAAAACTGCTGTAAGGAGATGAAGCGGCTGCATCCGGCCCTGTTCTCGTCCGTTAAGATGGACTGGGCGACCCCGCAGGCGTTCTTCGACGCCCTCGACGCAGAATTCCATTTCACCCTCGATCCGTGTGCCTCGGTCGGGAACGCCAAGTGCGGAAAGTTCTACACCATAGCGGACAACGGGCTGGAGCAGGACTGGGCCGGAGAAACGGTTTTCTGCAACCCGCCTTACGGAAGGGCGATTTATGATTGGGTATTCAAATGCTGGCGCGAGTCCCGCAAGCCCGGAACGACGGTCATACTGCTCATTCCCGCCCGGACCGACACCCGTTATTTCCACGAGTTCATCTACCGCAGGGCCCGTGAAATCCGGTTTATACGCGGGCGTCTGCGCTTCGGCGACGGCACGGCTCCGGCGCCGTTTCCCAGCATGGTCGTCATATTCTAAGTAGCGCCCGTATGGAAACTTTATTGAAAGCGCTGCTCCTGACGACGGGAATTTTGTCGCTGCCGGCAGCCGTCGGATTGGCATGGCGGATACTGTTTCCGGAATATCCCAAATGAAAATCCCGTCCGAACGGGTAAAAACGCATTGACTGTTCGTATCTTTGTTGCTGACTTAATCTGCGGAGAGAAATGATTGAAAATACCCATGCGGCAGAATCCTTCGATGCGTTGTTTGCCCGACTGGCGACATCCGAGTTCCGCCGAAGATTTCGTCTGAAAGCGGAAGATATCGCCTATATCGAGCGAAAAGGCATGAAGACTATCCGGCGTTATGCCGCAGATTTCGTGCGCACACGCCTCGCTCCGGCCGTTATTCCCAATGACGGGCGGCAGACCCCGATGCGCGGGCATCCGGTCTTTATCGTCCAGCACGCCACGGCCTGCTGCTGCCGGGGATGTCTGGCCAAGTGGCATGGCATCCCGCCCGGGCGGGAACTGGCGACTGAAGAACAACGATATATCGTTGCGGTATTGACGGCATGGATCGAACGTAACGGAGCCAGGCATCAGACGGTGGGAATTTCCGACGGGGAATCCGTTGGATACAAAACTGCTGTAAGGAGATAAAGCGGCGAGGCCGGTAGTATTTTCGTCCGTTAAGATGGACAGGGCGGTGCTCCCGCAGGCATTTTTCGATGCTGCATGCCACGGCCGGAATTGTCCGGTGCGGAGGTTTTTATGCAGCAGTGGGAATGTTTCGAATCCGTGCGGCGATCTTACAGGAGCACTTTGCAAGAGGATATTCAGACGTGGTTCCGCACGCTGCGGCCCTGAAAGGCTGTTCGTTTCCGAACAATCAGACACCCCGGTACGGTTTTCAGACCGTACCGGGGTGTCTTTCATGCAGCTTGAGGAAACTCAATATTCATCCTCGTTGAACAGAAAATCCTCTTTCGAAGGATAGTCCGGCCAGAGATCCTCGATTGATTCGAAGACCTCGTCGTCCTCTTCGATCTCCTGCAAGTTCTCCAGAACCGCTTCGGGAAGTCCCGAGCGATTGGCGTAGTCTATCAGTTCGTCTTTGGTGGCGGGCCAGGGGGCGTCTTCGAGTTTCGAAGCCAGTTCGAGTGTCCAATACATGATTAGGTAAAGTTTTATCTCTCTGAAATTTCCGGAAAAACAGGGCTTTTCCTTACGGGGATGCAAAGGTAAAGCAAAAAAACGATGCCCGCAAACGAAGCGATCTCTACGGAGTACATTCCGGACGTTAGAATCTTCTAACATCCGATTTTTGCGGATGCGTCCGGCATACAGGACTATGCGGTATCCGGGGGGGGGCTGAAGGCCGCAATTCGAATTTAGAGTTTTGCGGGATGCCGATCCCGCAAAGGTTCGTGAAGCTGCATCGGAGATATACCGCCGCCCGAGGTGTCCGGGAAGACAGCATGCTGCCGCAAAGCCGCCGACGGACTGTTGCCGGACACCGACAGCGTCGTAAAGAATTTCCGCAATGTAAAATCGGATATTATCCGGTATAACCTATATGGAATTTTCGTATCTTTATGGAAACCTAAAACCTATCGAATCATGAAATTCTTTATCGACACGGCCAATCTGGAGCAGATTCGCAAGGCGCACGAACTGGGCGTTCTGGACGGCGTAACGACCAATCCTTCTCTGATGGCCAAAGAGAACATCCGGGGTACGGAGAACTGCAACCGTCATTACGTTGAAATCTGCAACATCGTCGAAGGGGACGTGAGCGCCGAGGTCATAGCCACCGACTTCGAAGGAATGGTGCGAGAGGGTGAGGCGCTGGCGGCACTGCATCCCCGCATCGTCGTGAAACTGCCCTGCACGGCCGCAGGAATACGGGCCGTGAAATATTTTGCTGCCAAAAATATCCGGACGAACTGCACGCTGGTATTCTCCGTGGGGCAGGCGTTGTTGGCGGCAAAGGCCGGAGCGACCTACGTGTCTCCGTTCGTGGGACGTCTCGACGACATCTCCGAAGACGGCGTGGCATTGGTAGCCCATATCGTGAAAGTCTACCGCAGCTATGGCTACAAAACGCAGGTGCTGGCCGCTTCGATCCGTCATACGCAGCATATTATCCAGTGTCTCGATGCGGGCGCCGATGTGGCGACATGCCCCCTTGCGGCAATCGAAGGGCTGCTCAGACATCCGCTGACGGACAGCGGGCTGGAGAAGTTCCTCGCAGACCATGCACGCCTGAATGCCTGACGGGTCACCGGCAGCGATAAAACGGTAACGCCCCGATTCGAACATCCGAATCGGGGCGTTGTAGCAATCATTTCTTTTCCAAAAGCCGCTGGAAGGCGGGAGAAGGCTTAAATGCAGGAATGTCGTGCGCCGGAATTTTGATCGTCGTATTCTTCGTGATGTTACGCGCCGTCTTTTCTTTGCGATGCTTAATCAGGAACGTTCCGAATCCGCGCAGGAAAACATTTTCCTTGCGGATCTGTGCGGCTCGCACCTCTTCCATGAAACCTTCTACGACGGCTAAAACGGTCACGGCTTCGACGCCCGTTTCCCGGGCGATCTGCTTTATGATATCTGCTTTGGTCATGTTTTGTAAGTTTTTATCCGATAAAGGTAAACAAACTTTTTAGCTTAAAAAATTCATCGGCAGTCCAACGATTATACCAACAGGTTATTGTATTGCCGCAGGGCGGCACATCGTGATATATGGAAAATAAAAATCCGGATTCGGACATTTTTAACTTGGATACGGATTCATCTCTTCCGGCCCCGTTTCATAGAGGTCGTATCCTTGTCCTCCGCTACGGGAAGTTTCTGTTCTTTTAACGGCCACTGCGAAAAAATATGCTCTTGGCGGACTGTCATCTCTTTCAGTCGTCGGGCGATCTGCTTCCAGTCGTATTCGAAATTCAGCATGACGATATTCTCGCCGAAGTCGATGTCATCGAAATATGTGAGCGCCTTGAACGGGCGGATGACATTTGCCTGCGGAAATTTTCGTTCGTAGCATTTGAGCATCTCATAAAACGGGATGCGGGTGGACAGACAGGCGATATCTACGAAATCTTTGAGCCGCGAACCGTCGTCGGCTATCGCAGACAGCTTCATGGCGACGATATCCTCGATGCTGTATAAACGGATTCCGGATTCCGCATAGGGCTGCCGGAGATATGCATATTTGTGAGCTATGCAGTCGATCTTAACGCCGTCGATCATGCCTTTCAGCGTGTCGGGGCGCCTGAAGGCCGTTTGGAATCCGTATCGCTGCGAAAGAAACGCTTCGAGTTCCCCGGCGTCGAACGACTCCGGAGTGAACAGATCCAGATCGACACTCACACGATGCCCCAGATATAAGGCCAAAGCCGTACCTCCGGCCAGATTGAACGCCGCAAGTCGGGGCTCGGCCTCCAACTGTTTCAACAACCCAAGTGTCTGCGGCGCAACTGTCTGCGTGTGTAACATCTCAATTCCTCTTTTTTAAGGCCGAAAGCCGTACATACGAAATTCATATCCTGTGCCGAGAGTGTCGGAACCTCTTTGATGATTTCCCGGAAGCCTTCGATGCCTCCGTAGAGGTCGAACGCCGCGAAGTAGTCCCGGAGCCATCCCCGCTCTATGATGCGCTGCACGACGACCTTACGCGAACGCTGCCAGTCGAACTGCGTCAGGTCATAGTCCCAAAGCAATGTTTTTGAGACCTTGCAGCAGCCTTTATTTCGGATATAGTCATCGAATATGGTCATGGGCCGGAGTTCGTTTCGTTTTACAAAGATACGGATAAGCCGAGAGTAAACCAAAACTTGTTTTGAGTTTACCGAGGCGGAGTATCTTCGGCGAAGCCAAATATACGAATTATCCTGATGATATGCAATTTCCGTGCTTTGTCCGGCACACGTCTTCAAGAGTTGCGTCTTGTCGCTCGTCATTCGTCGCAGCAGACACGGGACAAATCGGATATACACTCCCCGACGAAGGTCGGATACGGTGGTACGGACATCTCCGAACCGATTGTCCCTGTCTGCAGCATAGCGCAAAATTTTCATACGCATAAATAACCGGTTTTTCAGGTATGGGTCGCCCAGCCGTGAAAGGGACGGTCGATAAAACAGCACGACCGATCCGGACATCCATGATAAACCAATCCGCCGACAACGCCCAGACTCCCGTCGGGATAGCGTTCCTTGAAGAGGAACGAATAGGGCGCAAAGTCCCTGTAAAGTTCGATCTGGCACGGATGATGGGGATTTTGCTCACGGCGTTCGAGTCGCTCCAGACACTCCCGGAGCGTGCTGTCGCCGATGCTTTCGGCGTATTGCACTACCTTATCGTAGTGCTCCTGACACATGATTTTCATAATAATCAAATTTTAGAATTTTGTTTATTTCCCCATTTCGGGGTGTTGTTCCAGAAAGATGACCCACTGCCGGATATACCGCAGCAGCGGCTCTCCGTTGCCGACGGAGGCTGAGAGGGTATTCATCCCGTTTATCTCACGGAGCGTTCCCGGCGCGAAGCGGGCGTGAGAACGCTCCGTGTCGAAAAACAGCTCGCCGCCCAGCTCGGTAAAGGTAATGCCGAGGAGCTGGCTGCTGCTTTTCAGCCGTCCGAAAACCGGAACGGCACACCGCAATCCCATCGGATGATACTCCTTGTCCTGCTCCCACTCAATTTCAGGAGTCAGATGGGCGATCTCCGCCATGACCGGACGGATAAGCCCCTCCGTCCAGCGAAGCTCGTTCAGGTGCTTGCGTTCCTCCTGTAACTTTGCGATTTCGCCATCGATCTCCGCACGGCGTTTGGCGCACCCGGCCTGATACCGGCGGTAGTGCGAAACAATTTTTTCGATATTTTCCATAGTGTTCTGGACTTTTATCCGTACCAACTGCACCGGCATGGCTGCCCGTCCCATTTCCATGCGGTCCGGCACGAATCAATGCGGATGTAGTTTTTCGTTATACGATGCGACTGTGCTTTACCTTTGAAAGCGTCGGGAATCGGCACGGTCGTCCCGCACATATAGCCGTCTTCGGTAATTCGCGGGTCGAGCTGCCGCAGTCGCACCGTACAGCCGCGGATCGCTATGACCTGATAGAAGTCGATATTGGTCTGCTCCCAGCCCCATGACGAGTAGAGGATGTCGCCGACGCGCAGCGAACGTCGGAACTCCTCACTCGACCGCGCTACGGCTTCGTCATGGTGCCGGAAGCGCTCGGCCTCCTGCCGGATACGCTCCATAGCCTTGTCGTATTCTTCCGGGGTGTGGACCTTGTAAACATACCGGGGGCGCTTTATCCCCGGCGTCCATGCCGCGATACAGCGGCCGTTATGGCCCTGAAACCGGACAAGCGAGATGTTATAGATCAATTCGGGAGCGAAGCCCGTCCCCTGCGCGAACCGCGCGGCGTTCTTGTTGATGCGATAGGTTTTCATTGTATTTCGGATTTAGGGTTCGTTTCTTCTTCGACGATTTGGAACTTGTCGGGGTTCCAGCCCTTTGCGACCAGTGCGGCCTGCGCGTCGAGGACACTCGGAAAAATGCGGCGCCTCTGCCGCGAAAAAGAGATGTATCCGACATAAATACGCCGCACAGGGCTTCTTTGATATTCGAGGTGGCAGCGGCACGGAACGGGCCGATAGTGCAGGAAGCCCCGCATGCGCAGCAGCAGGCCACGTTCGTACTCCTTGTCCTCGCGGCAGCGTTCCCACGCCTCGTATTTGTCGATGCCGTCGGTCAGCAGCGTGTAACCGACAGCCCGATCATAGCGGGTTCGGCCCTGCCAAAGGCCCTTGAAAAAAAGCAACAGCAGTTCCAGTTCGAGCGTCGGACGGCCTTTCGTGCGCAGCGTTTCGGTCAGGGATACGACCTCGTCGTAACGGAAGTCGAGCGGGCGGATGTTGTTCGCCGCCATGCGCACCATCACCCGCAGGTCGGGGGTAATGGTGATACGTGTTATAATCTGATAGCTCATAATGATATGCAATTAAAAGACCGCAGCTTTAGGGCTGCGGCCTGATTTGACAATACGTGAAGTGTCGTGTTATTTCGGATTGGTCGTGTCCCGGAGCTTCAATCCGAAATCGCCGCAGGCCGTACGCAGATCTTCGCTGAACTTGCTGCTCTCGCAATAATAATCACCCATCCGTCCGGCCAACTCCTGCAGATCGCTGTCCGTAATCGTCACAACGTCATATCCATGTCTTTCGAGAGCCGTACGGTTCAGAAAGGCGATGTCGAACTCCGCATTCGGATCATCCTTACTCGGAACGCTTCGCAGCTTCGCAGCGGTGAATCGGTAAATCTCGTCGGGGTACTCCTTCTCCGCCCAGTCCGTATCCTCGTGCCGCCGGGAGAACTCGTCGCCCCAAGCAATGAGTGTCGCAGCCGTATCGCGAGAGTTGTCCGAGGGCCGGAATTTTCTGCGGCCGGCTTCATAGGCGATATCGACCAGCACCTCGGCATAGTCGCACAGGGACACATTGCCCGGAAGCGCTGCGGGCTGCCTTTTCATAAAGGCAGTAATGGCCTCGGCATAGATCCGGAGTTGCAGACGGTCGCGCTCCGCGGCGGCTTCGTCGCGGTTCAGCCCGAATTCCGGGGATTCATGTCCGTCGAGGAAGTTCTGCAACTCGCCCAGCCGGAAAACGTCGTAGCGCGTAGGATATTCCGGCAGGCAGCGTTCCACGAAATCTTCCGTAAGGTCGTTTGTCGTCTGCGGCGCAGTTTCGGCGGACGGGATGAAATCGTATTCTTCCAACCATTCGACGATGCCTTGCAGGGTATCGCAGGAGAGATTTTCAAGCGGAAGCGGGAAACCATCCCCGCCGTCCATCAGGCAGACGGGCGTCAGCCCGTCCTCACAAAATTCGAGGGAGATTACATTGTGACAAAGACCTTCGTATCCGATTGTAAGGGGCGACTCGTAATACTCCTCATAGGCGAGGCCGTCCGTATCTGCCAGCCGCTCGCGGTCTGTCGCATCGGCCAGATAGGTTCCCAGGCGCCCTTGCCGGCTGGCGATGACCGAGCGGATCACACCGATCTGATAAGTGCGCAGTTTTTCGAGTGTTTCTTTGTTTTTCATAGTCATAGAGAATCAAGTTATTTATAAGAAAATTCCGGTCTGACGAAATAGCAGACCGTGGTGTGCCGCCCGTGATCCTTGACGAGTTTCACGGGTTGGGGCGCATTGTAGATGCGCCGCTCTGTAACGGGAGCATCGAGTGCATCCCACTCCTCTTGCGATACGGCGGTCTGCTCGTCCCGATAGCACCAGACGATGACGGATTTCGGGCCGGGAGCCGCAAATACGGTTCCTTCGTAATCGGAGAGAAACCGTTGGAACTCCTCCTCCGAGCCGAACGAGATGCACTCGCCCCGGTAAAAATCGCCGTTTCGGCACTCCGTATCCTTATAAAGGCTGATCTTGCGCCATTTCTCGGTGGAGAAATCACCATAGAGCGGATCGCTTTCCCGGAATTCCCACAGCGGAACCTCGGCGCAGAACCGGACGACTCCGTTGCCGCAGGCGCCGCAATGGCCCCAAGCACAGAAATCTCCCGGCACAGCACCGGAAGGCTTCAGCTCTTGCGGCATCACGGCTGTAAAAGGCCCTCCGCTGACCGCGCAGCCGATACCGCCGGCTGTCGCCCACACGAAAGGCACGTAAGGGCACAGGCAGATCGAGCGCGTTCCATCTTCACGGACAGCCTCGATCAGGGCGTTGCCGTGGAAGTCGCCGTGGCGCGTGGTATAGCGCACCCGGTCGCCGACCTGCGGGACACGTGGGTTACGGGTCCGTTCGATGTGACGCACCAGCTTATTGGCCATGTCCACATCCTCTTGCGTCAGGTGGTGTTCATGGTCGTAAAGCGTATTCATCGGCAGCAGCGTTTCGCGGCTGTACCGATCTTCGGTTTGGGATTGTTGCATATAGCTGATAATGAAAGCGCCGCGACCTTTCGGCCGCAGCGCAGATTAAATGATTGGTTTATCAAGGTTCAGGCAGCTTCGGCCGGAATCGCTTCCGAAGAGTCTGATTCTTCCCCGCCGGCCAGCCGTTCGGAGATCATGCGTGCCGCCCGGTTCACGTCTGTGAGGATGTCGAACAGGTAGGTCGGTTCTTTACGGAACTCCGCCAGCCAGTCCTTGATATAGGCAGCACTTTCCTCGCGGGGTGTCGTGGCGAAGCCCAGCATCGCACCGCACAAGGCCGCCGTAAGTTCGGCGACCAACTCTTCGCGGATATAATCGGCATCTCCGTAGCAAGCGCCAAAAGGACGGTTCAGACGCTCCGCATGCCCAGTGCAATGCGTGACCTTATCCGAAATTTCGGATAAAATGGCTTATCCTAACTTTTATATTATTCCAACTAATCGTGCAATCGCCTGATATATAGACAGATTATCAGATAAAAGTTTGGATAATAATCAAAAGTTATTCGAGTTATTTTAATCCCAGTATTTCAGCTAAAGAATCTGATTTCTTCACCTTTTTCCACTTCTTTGCAATATTTTTTGCTACGTCATCTTCAAGAGTTGCCAGTGCTTTTGCTTTTTGAGCATTTGAAACAGCTACATAACTCTTGGTCGTTGTAGATATATTCTCATGCCCGAGCAGCTTTTGTATCATTAATACGTTTAGATCTTCTTCTAACCAATGTGTAGCTCTGGCAGAACGTAAATTGTGACAATGTATATTTTCCGGCATCTCTGAACACGTCGCATGAGCTAATCTGGCATAAATTTTCAAACGTTTATTAATAGCTTCGGGACTTAGTTTATGCCTATTGCCATTATAATTTGAATAAAACAAATATTCGTCTTTATTAGGTGTATCTCCGTGAAACATATGCACATACTGTCGAATTATTTTCACGACTTCTGGCAGTAGATATATATTGCGCAGTTTCGTACCTTTTCCCCATACCGTAATATAATTCTTGCCATCATGTTCGCCAATATGTAGGTCGTCAAGTTTTAGTGATAGTAATTCGTCGATACGTGTGGCTGTATTGTATAGCAGAGTAAATAAAGCAAAATATTGTCTTCCTGTTCTTGTTTTCAAATCAATAACGCCGAAAAAGGCTTTCATTGCCTTCTTCGTGATTTCAAGTATGCTTCGCTGCGGTTCTTTCATCCGTTTGACCGCTTTTGAATCATATTCGACGTTAATAAAGCGGATATCTTTGTGACTTAAATATTTTAGGAAGGATCGGAGGCATGCGAGTCGGTGATTACATGTTGAGTTACAGGATTTTCTTTTGGTCTTCAGCCAAAACATCCATTCATGTATAAATGCGATGCTAAAGCAGTCTGACGACATCGTTTCGCATGAAATACCTTTCTCAGATTCAAGAAAGTTGACATATAATGCAAGTGCGTCTGTATAAGCCTTTTGAGTGTGTATGCTACTCGACCTTTGTAGTGGTAGGTATGTTACTATCCATTCGTGAACGGCAGAAATAATAATAGTTGCCTCAGTTTTATTCTTCTTCATTCGTATAGTAGTCGGTTAAGTCAGGAAGTATTTCTGTTAGCCCCGAACCACTTAATTCATTAAGTTGGTCGGCAAAAAGAGGTACCAAGTTATAATAATAGGCAGTCGCTTTTATAGTAGTATGACCCATAGTGCGACTGAGATAAAGAAGTTTGTCAAACCATTCTGGGCCGACGTATTTCCACTTATTTATGTTTGTAACCGCATAATTACTCCTTAAATCGTAGATTCTTGCTTTGGCATCAGAAAACATCGTCCAAAGCCTGCTGAAATGATATGGCAGCCATGTTCTGCTGAAATGATCGCCGAACTCATTGGGGAAGAATGCTTTGCGATTAGGGATATATCGTGTGACAGCATCATCATATTGTCTAAGCAAATCCCATAAACTTGGGTGAAGGGCTATGCGATGCTGATTTATACCTTTTGACTTTGATATGTTTACTACTCCATCCTGTAAATCGACATCTTCACGAGTCAACAGCCTTGCTTCACAAGTACGCAATCCCGTGCTGTATAGAAAACGCAATATAACGGATAAAGTCATGCGACGTATACGGAATGCATAGCCTCTATAGTGTGTCATTTTTTCCATCAGATCTGCATTCTCAAATAGATTACGCAACTCATCTTGACTGAAAGCATGTGGTATGAACTTTTTCTTATCGTATGGTAGGTATTCCGGCAAGGGTAATTCCTCGTCGGAGGCTTTGTTTACATAGTGAAGAAATGAACGGATTGGAGCTATTCGCTTGTTAAAAGAAGCGGGGCATTCCGTTTCCCGTTTACTACACCACGATAAAATCATTTCTTCCGTAAGTTTACTTGTAATCGGATAATTAGCTGCGCAGTGGTTGTTAAAAAAGCGCAGGCATTGATGTGTTGTGTTACTCAATGCACCGGCAGTTCTCATGTGTACAATATATTTTTCCAACAGATCGGATGCCGCAGATATTTTTAAAGGTTGTTCTTCCGGATTTCTACGAATAGGTTGAATTTTACGGCTGTTCCGTAATGGCACGATTGTATGGATTCCCCGCGAATTTAAAAAGCGTATGAAATGATTAATAAATCCTATTTTGTTCTTTGGCTTTGTAGTTTTACGCACACCGTTGTTAATCCATTGTAGAAGCGAGTCTATCGTTACATTTGCATTATTCTGTCGGGCCCATGTTCTAAGAGATTTTGCGTTGTTGGTATAGCTTTTCCCGCCATCTGACTGTTCAAGATATAGTGAAACCAACTCTTCTAAATTTTTCATTATATAAACACCTCCTTTCTTACCGGGAACGAACTTATATCTAATCCGCATTCCCTTAAATGCACTAAATCTGCATCGATGTACGGATTTAATGATAAAGGAGAGGTGTGTCCGAGAATTTCACTGATTACATTTGTTGCTATTCCTGATTCAAGTAAACTCGATGCCAGATTGTGTCGGAATAAACGTACTCCCTTTTGACATCCATTTTGCCGAACCCCTATTTTCTCTAAAGCTCGTGTGACAATAACCCCGATAGATCTGATTTTTAATTGTTTTTTTATATCAAATGTATTCAAAAACAGATTACTCATTCCCATTTTATTCTGACGCTCATATTTGATGTAATCATAAATGGCATTACCCACTGTGGCTGTAAGAGGTAGACAAAGCGGTGCATCAGTCTTAGACTGCCGGATGTTCATTCTATCCGCTTTCCAATCAATGTTCGTCATCGACATTTTTGCAATGTCTGCACCTCGAATGCCTGTATGTATCAGTAGCGTCATAATAGCTTTGTCGCGAAGAGAAAGAAGCGTTCCTGTCGACAATTCTGATTTAATAATATCCAATTCGTCTTTATGTAGATATGGATAATTTTTTCTTGACCTTCTAATTGGTGGAACGGAATTTATTATACGTTTACACTCCGCCCATGTATCAAATTCCCGATTGCCTTTCAATACAGCCACAATATTGTTTTTGTAGGTGTGACCTCTGATTTGCCTCTCTCCGTCAAAGAAGAATTTTTGAATCATGGTAGTTGTTACATCATTCAAGGTTTTGGCTCCCTGATCTTGCAGGCACAACAAAAAAGCTGAACCATTGTTGGCTTCGGCCTGAATGGTTGTTTCCCTTTTGTCAGTCTTTGAAGCCGCGATTTTAAAATTGTCGATCACAGATCGAAATGCTGAGGAAAGTCTTTGATATGAAGACTTTCGTTCTGGATACTTTCTTTTTGTCATTACATTAAAATTAATTTTAGGAATACCAACATCTTACCTGTAATGTAATAAAAAAGAAAAATATTATCCAAACTTTTATCTGATAATCTGTCTATATATCAGGCGATTGCACGATTAGTTGGAATAATATAAAAGTTAGGATAAGTGACTTCGTGAAGAAGCGTCGTGTAGAATGCCGCGCCCTCCGGGAACTGCCGTTTTTCGGGGCAGACGATCCGGTCGAGCGTCGGCGAATAGGACGCCCTGTTGCCGGATCTGAGCAGGATGGGACAGAGCCACGACTGCTCCGCCAGCATCCGGTCGAGGGGTTCGCATGTCAGACCGTCCGAGTAGTCTTTCTGTTCGGCCGGTGTCGTAAGCGAAGCGTAGCGCTCCGGCTGCTGTTCCGACATATCCGTCTGGTCGATGTTGAAAACCGGGTAATAGCGCATCACGGGCAGCACGTCGTATTGCCGCCGCTGCTCCTGCGGCAGGCGGTAGTATTCCGCCTGTTCGATCTTTTTGCGGGTCTCCTTGTGGCGGATGTAGAGTTTCCAGAAGAAGACCGGAAACGAACCGGAGCCTTTGAGGATGTTCAGGCCCTCCTCCTTGGCCTGCTTGAAGGTCATAAAGAGCGGCGTACGGTAGCCAGCGATCTCCGAAAGGAACAGCAGCATCAGGATATTCCCGCCCCGGTAGGGCGTGCCGCGCAGGTTGCGCGGAAGACCGTGCGCGAGGTCGGCGATCCACGGCTTGCGCCACTCCTCGGTGAGCGTCTCCATTTTCTTTATCATCAGCTCCGTCAATTGCGGAGCGATCTTTTCAATCAGCTTCTTATTCATGACTCTTATCTTTACGTTATTCTTCCTCCGGAGCGGTAGCTTGCCGCCAGAGACGGATCTTCTCGTCGTTCGTCCTGCCGTTCCACCACATGTCGCAGGCATCGCGGAAAGCCTTACAATCGTCCTTCGCTCTGAAATTTTCCGGATTCAGACCGGTGATAATTTTCCTATTCTCCTCCGTCGTGCCATCCTTCCACCACGGTTCGACCGTATCGGACATCAATTCGCTTTCGCGGATCTGGTACGTGTGCTCTTCGCATCCGTCGCACCACAAATCATCCTGCTCGGGAGCTGCCGGTGCAACTTGTCCCGTATTGCTGTCCACCCATGTTCGGTAGGACACTTCGAGCGAACCGCACTCTTCGCAGCGCCACGGATCGGCCGGCATCTCTGCTACCGGTTTTTCCGCAATAGGTGTCTGCTGCGGAATCTCTGAAATCTTGTTCATTGTCATAATAATGCAAAGACGGAGCAGGCATGACCTGCTCCGTCGGTTGGACATTTAGCTCGTTTTGTCACTATGCTGCTGTTTTCATCTCCTCCGGCATTCGGGTATCGGGCTCGATATCCGGATCCATAGGAATAATCAGCGGCTCCGGGGTGGGTTCTATAGCGGGCGTCTCGTCCGGCAGCAGGTCAGGAAGCTCCTCAGGCTCGACGTCCGGAGCCTCCTGCATCGAGACCGCCAACTCTTCGGCCTCGGCTTTTGCCTGCAAAGCGTCGATCTGCTCCTGAAGCCGGGCTTTGCGACGCTCGTAGACTTTCAGATACTCCTGCTGCACCTTCTGGCTCTGCTCCGTGAAGTTCATATCCGCGAAGCGGCACATCATTCCCGTCAGGAGCGTCTCATCTGTACATCCGTATTCCGGAGCTGCCGAGCGGAAGTAGTCCACCAGAAACGCGCGGACCAGCGCCGCCTGTTGCTTGGCCGTAATACGTCCCGCCGCGGCGAACTGCTCCCGGTCGGTCAGGTAAGAGCCTTCCTTGGGCCGGAAACCGCACTGACGGAGTTTCGAGTCGCTCATCACGCGCTGCATCACGGCGTAGTAGAACATCTGCTGCTCCTCTTTCTGCAAGGGCTTGTTCGCAACCTTCACATCGAGGAAGACACGCTTCATATCGGTCGTGATATGTTCGTAGCAGATTTCCCGGTAACGACGCTCCTGTTGCAACAGCCCCTCCAGCGGCGAAGGCGGAACGACGGTAATGAAGACCTTATGCTCATCGTCCTGCCCCTCGTTTACCGTCACTTCCCGCTCCTCGTCCCCGATCTCTTCGTAGCGGATTTCAATATCGAGGTTGCCGATGATGGCATATTTGCGCACGCGCCCTTCCGAGATGTCGAATTCCAACTGCTGCGTCTCTTCGGCGAAGGCCGCCATTTCGGCTTCGTACTCCACCTGAGCCTCGGAGAACTCCTCTTCCGATTCGAACTCTTCGGCCTGCGGAGCGTCGGGTATCTGAGGGCCTTTGTCGTAGTGATAAATGCTATATTCCAGTTCTTCGACGTGGTAGCCCTCCTGTTCGAGTGCTTCGAGCACTGCGGCAGGCGTTTCGCCGTCTGTGGCCAGTGTCGTACGCGGATCGTCCTTGAGGAGTTTCACGGCCTTCTGTACCAAAAACTCGTTGTTCTTGCGGATCATGCACTCGCGGTTTTGACAGCCCGCGCAACCGCCCGTACATTCGTCCTTGAACAACACCTGATTGGCCGTATTGTGCTGGCAGGAAAGGCACTCCGTCTTATCGAAGTTATAACTTTCCAACTTGGTCATGTAACGCTCGTAGAGCCGCCGGGCGATCTCCTTGATCCGCGCCGTCTTCCAAGAGCTATAACACCCCTCGGCGAAATGATCGTTGTAAACCTCCTGCTGGATGTCGGCGGGATATTTGGCGATCTCTGTAGCGACGCCCACCGAAATCTCCTCTTTGTCGAGCATCCCGGCCAAGGCGTCGATCAATTCGCAAAGTTTCAGACGCGAGCGGATGTAGGCCTCCGACTTGCCGAATTTGCCCACGAGGCTCTCGATCGTATGCCGCCCCGACTGCAAGGCCCGCTTGTAGGCGGCGGCTTCCTCGCGCGGCCGCACGTCCTCGCGCTGCAGGTTCTCCGTGATGGCGGCATCCTCGGCCTCGGCGTCCGACAACTCCCGGATAAGGGCCGGGATGAATTGCAGGCCCGCCATCGCAGCCGCCCAATAGCGGCGCTCGCCGTAGACGATCTCGAAACCCTCGTCCCTCGGACGCACGCAGATCGGTTGCAGCACGCCCGACTGTTTGATGCTCTCGGCAAGTTCCAGCAGCGTTTCTTCGCGGAAGTTTTTGCGGGGATTGTAGGTCGAATTGACGATCTTGTTCAGATCCAGCAGCCGGACATCCGTCTCGGGATGGACTGCCGGTTGTTCGACAGGACTGGTTTCTGCGACAGGATTCACAGCTCCGATATCCGTTGCCTGCGGTTCGGCGGGTTTCATGCCGGGATTCCCGGCTGCAACCGGGTCTTGCGCTTGCGCCGCAACGGCCTCGGAAACGGCCGGCGTCCGAACTGCGGACTTGCCGCTCTGCTTCGATTTCGAATTTGCTTTCGCAGTCTGCATAACATGTAACAGTTTTTACCGTGTGTCTCACGTGTTTTCCGCTCACACGAATTTTATTGTTTTTATCGCGCAAGCAATGAATAATATGTTATGAGGCTTTATATCCCGAACGGGTCGGTTGCCTCGGGAAGAGTCATAAGCCCGCGGCGCAGGCGCAGGGGCGGAAAAATACCGCAGCCCCGGCGAGGATGATTTTTCCGTCCCGGAGCCGGAGAGGGAGGCGCAGCCAACCGGCCCGGGATTATCTTTCCCGAAGGCAACCGACTGGGAGATATGTCGTCATCTATGTAGAAACACAAGCCTGAAACACACAGACATCGGAAGCAGCAAGATATATAGAAACACAGCGGACAGGATATTCCTGTCCGCTGTGTTTCGGAGATGATCGATATTCATCGCACCGGAACATTATACGGATTCAGACATCCGGCTCTTTGAACACCTTCCAAAACTCCTCTGAGTGAGAGCCCGACCGCCTTGTGCTGCAATTCTTTTGTGTGTAATATATATTTTCACACGTTTACGAATAAGAACCGAAACACTGAGACGACCTGCGATGATATCGTCGAAAACATTTCTTTATACAGGTATTGCCGTTTAAGTATAAAAATCAGGAACGAAATATCACCGGAGTTAAAATTCCGCGATGCATCCTGTCGCGGAAAGAGCGGACTCAAAGACATAAATCTCCGAAGCAGAATCAGATGCCGGGGTTGTCGGCAGGAAGTGCCGCAGAGGGATTCAGACGTTCTTTAAGGCGCGTATTGCGTTTCAGCACGGACACGTTGCGGACGGCATAGGCCAGAGCCTTCGCAGCACCGAGCAGGACGCAGATCTTTTTAGCCCGTGTGATACCCGTATAGATCAGGTTGCGCTGGAGCATCACGAAGTGGGTCATCAGTACCGGCATGACGACGATCGGATATTCCGACCCTTGGGCCTTGTGGATCGTCGTGGCGTAGGCCAGCGTCAGTTCGTCGAGCTCCGTGACATCGTACTCGACCCATTTGCCGTCGAAATCGACTTTCAACGTCCTCTCCTCCGTATCCACCTCCCGGATATAACCCAGATCGCCGTTGAACACATCCTTGTCGTAGTTGTTGCGCTGCTGCATCACGCGATCGCCCTGACGATAGGTATAGCCGCCGCGATTGAGGCTCGGGCCCGAAGGATTCAGTGCCTGCTGCAACAGCAGATTCAGGTTCGCGGCGCCCACGACGCCCCGCTGCATCGGCGTAAGTACTTGAATACGGTCCGGACTTTCCCGGTAGGCGCGGGGCAGGCGCTCCTTCACCAGCCGGACGATGGTTTCGGCGGCCCGTTCGGGGTCGTCCTCCCGCATGAAGAAAAAGTCGGTGTCGCGGCCGTTGCTCGTATCGGGGAAGCGTCCCTGGTTGATGGTGTGGGCGTTCATCACGATACGGCTCTTCTGCGCCTGCCGGAAGATGCGCACGAGCCGCACGACGGGGATACGCTGCGAGTCGATGATGTCGCGCAGGACGTTTCCCGCCCCGACGCTCGGCAGCTGGTCGATGTCGCCGACGAACACCAGCCGCATCCCCACGGGAACGGCTTTCAGCAGGTTGTTCATCAAAAGGATGTCGATCATAGAACACTCGTCCACGATCAGCGCGTCGCCTTCCAGCGGGTTCTCGTCGTTGCGCTTGTAGCCGTCCTGCGGGTTGTACTCCAACAGCCGGTGGATGGTCTTGGCCTCCATGCCCGTCGCCTCGCTCATACGCTTGGCAGCACGTCCCGTCGGTGCCGCCAGCAGCACGCGCAGGCCGGCTTTTTTCAAGGCCGCGATAATTCCCTGCGTCGTAGTCGTCTTACCCGTACCGGGGCCGCCGGTCAACACCATGACTTTGGACGTGACGGCCTGCCGGATAGCCGCAAGCTGAACTTCGTCGTATTCGATGCCGGTTTCCGCGGTGAGGGACGACGGATCGAAAAGCCCGTCGAACAACGAACGGCCCGTACTCTCTGCCAAATCTCTCAGGCGACGCGACGTACCGCACTCGGCATGGTAGAACGGAGGAAGGTAAATGGCATCCTTGTCGAGAATAAGGTCTTCGGCCTGAAGCATCCCTGCAAGGGTGTCACGGATAGCCGTTTCGCCCGCTTCAAGAAGCTGCCCCGCAGTCTTTACCAGCTGTTCCTCCCCGGCGTAGACATGTCCTTCGTCCGAAAGTTGTCCCAGCGTATAGAGGATGCCGCTCCGGCACCGTCGCGGGTCCTCTTTCTCATAGCCCATCTTTGCGGCGATGCCGTCGGCGGTCTTGAAGCCGATGCCCCAGATATCGTCGGCAAGGCGGTAGGGATTCTCCCGCACCTTGTCAATACTCTCCTTGCCGTATTCCCGGTAGATTTTGGCCGCATAGGCCGTGCTCACGCCGTAGCCCTGCAGAAAAAGCATGACATTTTTGATGTCTTTCTGCTTCTCCCAACTCTCGCGGATCTTCGCTACACGCTTACGTCCGATGTTCGGAACTTCGTAAAGCCGTTCGATCTCCGTCTCGATGATGTCGATGGTCTCCGTTCCGAATCGCTGGACGATAGCCCGGGCGAACCGGGGGCCGATGCCCTTGACCAATCCGCTGCCGAGGTATTTTTCGATCCCGTACACCGTGGCGGGCATCGTCTCCTCCCATGTCGCGGCGACGAACTGGCTGCCGTAGCATTTGTCCACCTTCCATTCGCCGCGGCACAGAAGGACGCTGCCCACGGGAACCTCCAGCAGGTTACCCACGAGCGTGACAAGGTCGTTATAGCCCTTCACCTTGACCTTCAGCACCGAGTATCCGTTCTCGGGATTCTGATAGGTGATACGTTCCACGACACAGCGCAGAAGAGTTGCCGGGTGTTCGTTCATAAAACGGACGATACTGAATACCCAGTAAAATTACGGAAAAAATCCCGGAATAGCAATGCCGCCGGGCATATGACCTTCCTAACCGATTTATTCATCGTCCAAGGTACCGATATATTCTTTAATAATATCCCTATGACATGGATAAGGCTTACAGAAGCATCCCAGGCGTTTGCCTTTCAAAGCATGGATACGCTGACGAAACTCAGGATCGGTACGCAGGCGTCCGTAAAAATAACTGCGGTAGCGGTCCAAAGTAGCACCGCGGCTCATGCCTGGCAGCAGCCGAAAAGGATTCCCGAAATAACCGTCTTCACCACGGCCGGCACGATCGATGTAAACATCGCATGCTGCATAACGAATGTTTACCACTTCAGTTCGTTTCATGACATAAAATTTTAACATTGACGCGGGGTTCTCCCCGCGTCGGAATGCACTACGCCCGTTCCACTACGACGATCTCCGCACGGCAGGCAGTACGTGCGAACGGCTCCTGCATGGGTGTCCGGTAGTGAATGATAAAATGTCGCATCGTCTCCTGTACGGCTTTGGGACGCTGCTTGTCGATAAAGCCGTACGACAGAAGCAGCACGGCCCAATCGCCCGAGCATTGCGTACGGGAGAGCCATTGCATGAAGTAGACACACTCCACAATCTCGAACGGCGGATTGGCAATGACGTTCTCGCTGCGGAAGTCGATCTCATGAAATTGCATCCGCAGCGCAGCAGTTTCGGGATAGAGGCGTTCGTAAAGATCGACCAGTTCCGCATCGGCGAAGCCGAGTATCGCCGACGGATGCACGCCTTCGAGGAGCAGGGCGCGCGTAAGTTGCCCCGTGCCGCAGCAGGCGTCCACGATACGGCTGTCATTGTCGAAATATCGCACGGCCAGCGCCGCCATCTGGCGGGCCGTGCGGTCGGGTGTCAGGTATTGCGAAGCATAGACGCCCTTGCGGCGCTGCCGCTCGCACATTGCATCATACGGCCAGTTATCGCCGCCGTAGAGGAATGGCAGGTCATTGTGCTGCTGCCAATAATCGAGAATCTCCGGCAGCGTATCCGGCCAGTAGAAATTGCGCCGCAGATAGTAATTCTGAAGCGCATAGCGTTTTGTGATTCTTTCAAAGATTTTCATTGGATCAGGTTTTAGGGTTACTCTTTTTTCTGCCGCGGCACCGCAATCCAGTCGGGATTCAGCGTCATACGCCAATCGGGATCGCCGCGGCGGTAAGCGAGGAGCTGGGCGGCGTAATCGTGAGCTTCACGGGAATTTTGGGCCCGATAGTGAAACATCCATTTCTGACCGCACCGGGGACATTCCCAGACGACCATCGTGCCGGCAGAGGTTTCGGCAAGACCCAGCATACAGGGTACTACGTTGTAGTGCGGCGGTTCGAAGCCACATTCATAACAGGTATAAATACCGCGATTATAGCGTCCCTGCGGCGGAACGCGCAGGGACAAAGGAATATCGATCATATAAATATATGGTTTAGGTGTTCGTATCTTCAGGCGAAGCCGCGACTCCGTCCTCTTGGCAATAGTCGAATTTCATCAGCTTTGCGACACGGGCGTACTCCTTATCGTAATACGTGTCGTATTCCTTTTGATATTCCTCCTTGTAATGGGTTCCGCCGTCGGGATCGTCGGGGTCATCGGCTTCGACGAATGTTTCGAAAGGTGCACCGTGTGCGTTCAGCAGCCGTCCGACGGCCAGATCGCAGGCAATATCCATAATCGACGCGTTGATCGCGCCCTTATGGTTACGGTAATATTCGTGTAAATTCATGGTTTCGTTCATTAAAATGTTCTTGGTTTGAGTTATTGTATTTCTGCGGACATCAGGTCGGTGTCCGCAATGCAGATCGGGTTTGTTCCGGGTATTCATTGGGCAGACTCTTTCCGGATTCGGATTTGCTCCTCTGCGGATTGTCTGTTCCACCACGCCTCGCAGGCATCGACAAGCATTTGATACTTCTCTTCGGAAGGTTGTCCGTGATGCAGTTTCCGTCTGCGGCCGAGTAAATCATAACCGTAGGATCTCCATTATTGTATTCTATGTCCAGTGGATATTCCGTTCCGGGAATCTGATAAGCAGCATCTTCCTGATAGGTCGGATCGTTTGACAGTTCATCGAGTTGACCGTCAGCACATAGATCCTTGATCTTCTGGACTGCCGTTTCGAGATTCTCGGCTTCAATACTGAAATACCGGCATTCTATGACAGTAATTTTTTGATTTCGATAAAATACATAGCGTTTCATTGCGCGATTATTTGAGGTTAATACTTCGATACTTCCAGTCCTTTTTTCGTCATGCTCATCGAGAAGCCCGCCTCATGGAGCTGTTTCAGCACCGAAGCATTGCTCGTGGATAAGAAGCGGATAGACGTGGGAGTAGTTGTCGGCGATCGGTGTGTTGAACGACACAGTGATTCGGTTGTTTCGGGTGATGATTTCCAGCGCACGCCGGAAATCGGATTCCTGCATGTTCATTTGAAGATGTCTTTAATGATTATCGGATATGGGACGTAGTTCGCATGGATAGACTTCAGTTTCCGAGTCTGAGCAGCAGATCAGGATAAGATCCTTGTCGGAGGGTGTCTCCTTATCGTCATTACCCGAACAGACGACACAACAACCGGACATTTCATAGTCGGGATCGCTCCGGAAGACACGCTGCCCGGGGTGAAAGACCTGCACGCGCGGCAGCTTCTCCCCGTCGAGGGTCTCCGGAAGAGCGATTACTTCCCGGATTGCAAGCCGGGGATGTTTGTCGAAATGCCAGTCTACCTCGGATTCTTCGCCGAGAGTCGTTTGAATCGCACTCAGAACCGTTCCGCATTGTTCGGAAACAAGACGTGCGGCTTCCTTGCCGGAAGCCGCACGCAGGGTAAAACAGCCGTTGAAGGTATAGCTGACCTTCAGTTTGAATTTTCGTCGCATAGTGTTTAAGAGTTATTGTTTTCAGACCATTCGTCGAAAGCCGTCACATCGTAGATGCCATACCGGCGTATTTCAGCGTACACCTGTCCTTCCCGGAGCAGGGGCTGCCGGGAGACGAACGTCCCGGTGAAGTTTGCCAAAGCCAGCGGAACGAGCCACTGAAAATCGCTGCCACGGCCGCCCATAACCTCGCACGAGTGAAAATCGGCGGGAAGGGTTTCGGAATCGAGCCGGGATATGGTGAAAAGAGCCGGGATGCCGTTGATCTCAGCGTCGCGGAAATCTCTGATATCCGCGAAAGGAATGGATGATTCGTATGCCATGATATGGAAATGACGCCGCCCGCTCGTTGCGGAGCAGGCGGCAGGTTATTAAAGAAAGATTCGGTACCACGCTCCGAGCAGATAGACATTACCTTCCACATAGAGCGAGTATAAGTCCGTAGAGACAATCCGCAGGAACAGAGTCCTGTCGCCGCGCAGTTTCCCGATCTGGCGCCGGAACGCTTCGGCGGGAAAGGGTTTGCGCGAGATGAACCGTCCGCGGATCACTGCCTCCGAGGGGAGGTATTCGTACAAGCGGTAGTTGAGCGCCAGCCAGCGAAGGATTTTGCGGCGGGTTTTCGCATCGTCCGTCCGCAGTGTGAAACGGTTGAAACAAAGATTGTTCATCGTAAATCGGAGTTAGTTCAGTGACAAGGCCTGACAGAAATAGTCCGTATAATCGAAGTCCAGTCCCAGCCCCGAACAGGCCGTTTCAAGATCGCCGTAGCACAGCGCACCGGCATCCCGCAGTTCCCGCAGGTTGCGAAGTTCCGCGGCCAAATATTCCTCGGCGCGACGTTCGCCGCAGCGGCACGCAGTGCAGATATTTTCGATAATAATGTTTCGTTCCATAGTCGTTTAAGGTTTAGGTGTGAATTTATTGTCGGAGAGTGCAAGGAAATCGTCGAGCGTGCGGCACCGATAGTCCAAAGAGATCTTTTCGCTGTAATCCGTCTGCCGGATATCGAAAGTATAGGTCAGGCCGTTACGAATGATCTGGCCG
>CDZK01031986.1_pt1 | contig 38205 bp, 31 predicted proteins | sample 557401 | NCBI WGS metagenome assembly CDZK01 (sample SAMEA3182108, study PRJEB8094) | gut metagenome | biome: human; feature: gut; material: Stool; isolation source: human stools | place: Canada | collected 2013-04-25 | reverse complement strand
CCGGTCTGGAAGTACACCTTGGCGGTGTACAGCGCCTCGCCGATGGAGCCGGCGGGCAGGCCGATGACCTCCGCCGCCGCCCCGGACTTCCAGCAGAGGCCCAGCCCCAGGGACACGGCGGACCGGAAGTAGGGCAGCACCGCCGGCAGGTAGATGCCCCGCAGCTGCCGGGCGAGGGGCACCCGGAACACCCGGGCCATCTCCAGCAGCTGAACGTCCGTGTGGCCGATGCCCTCCAGCACGTTCAGGTACACCGGCGGGAACACCATCAGGGCGGAGATCAGCAGGGACAGGTTCTCTGACGAGAAGAAGATCAGCGCCAGGATGATGAAGGACACCACCGGCACCGCCTTCACCACCGCCACCAGGGGGCTCAGCAGGTCCCGCACCCACCGGAGGCGGGCGGACAGGGCCGCCAGTGCCACCGCCAGCACACAGGCCAGGAGAAAGCCCCCCAGGATCCGCAGGGAGGAGAAGGCCACCGCCTGCCAGAACGCCACGGTCCCCGCCAGGGCGATCAGCCGCCCCAGGGCCTGGACAGGAGAGGCCAGCAGCAGCATCCGCCCGCCGGTGGTGGCCGCCAGGGCCAGACTGGCCCCCTCCCATACCAGCAGCCAGAAGATCACCGCCCACAGCCGGACGGCGCCTGTTCGCCGTTTCATTCGCGCTCCCCCTTTCCCGTATGGAAACCGCCGCGCCCCGGGTGTTCCCGGGGCGCGGAAAATATGTCGGCTGTTACGCGCCGTAGTAGAAGTCGTCGTTGGGCATGGCGCCGCCCACGGACGCCTCGTCCTGCTCCCACAGCACGCTGAGATAGCCGGACAGCTTGTCCATCATCTCCGTGCCGGTGATGCAGACGATGTTGCAGTAGGGCAGGGCCTTCTCCGCCACAGCGGCGTCCACGATGCCGTAGTCGCCGATGAGCTGGGCGGCGTCGGCGGTGTTATCGTTGACCCACTCCACGCTCTCGGCGTAGCTGGTCAGGAACTGCTCCACCGCCGCCGGGTGCTCCTCCACGAAGTCCGCCCGGGCCACCACCACGCCGGTGAGCAGGGCGGAGCCGTTGTCCAGGGCGTCCCACTCCTCCGTCAGGTCCAGAGCCACCCGCAGATCCGGCAGCTGGGTCTGGGCCACGGTGACGAAGGGCTGGGGCAGCATGGCGATGGTGGCGCTGCCGGAGGCCAGGGCCGCCACGCACTCACTGTGCTCGCTCTTCCAGTCGATGGTGACGCCGGTGTCGGGATCGATGCCGTTCTCGCTCAAGAGATACCGCAGGGCATACTCCGGCGTGGAGCCCTTGCCGGAGGCCACAATGGTCTTGCCCGCCAGATCCGCCATGGACTGGACGGAGTTGCCGTTCTCCACAATGTAGAGGACGCCCAGGGTGTTCACCGCCAGGGTGACGATGCCGCCCTCCGTCCGGTTATACAGCACAGAGGCCAGATTGGCTGGCACGCAGGCGATGTCCAGCTCCCCCTGCATCAGCTTGGGGGACACCTCGTCGGCGGAGGCCGCCAGGGTGAACTCATAGGTGTTCCCGGTGGTCTCTTCTCCGCTTTCCGCCGCAGTGTCGCTGTCGCTCATCAGCTTCACCATGCCCATGGCGGTGGGGCCCTTCAGGGCCGCCACCCGGACGGTGACGGGCTCTTCCGTGACCTCCGGTGTTTCTTCCACCGTCTCCTGATTTCCGCCGCAGGCGGCGAGAGACAGGCACATGACCAGGGCCAGGCAGGCCGCCAGGCTCTTCTTCATCCACTGTTTCATGTTGATCTTCCTCACTTTCCTTGTTGCAGCGCGTCTTCCGGCGCGTAGACGGTCTTGGCCGTGATCCCCGCCAGCCGGCCGATCTTGCCGGACAGGGCGGAAATGGCGTCCGCCGGTGCGTCCATTGCCACGCTGATGATGTTCACGCCCCGGGCGTGATAGGGCACCCCCATCCGCCCGATGATATAGGGGGCGTACTGGTGCAGCAGCTCGTTCAGCGCCGGGACAGAAGCCATGTCCCGGACGATAATCGCCAGCACGGCCACACGGGTCTCCACAGAGGATTCCTCCCTTTCCAAAAAGTAAACCCCTCCGCCGCGCTGGCAGAGGGGGATTTTGACATGCGCCGTCCGCCCGGCACCGCCGGGCGCTTCCCCGTCTTGCGGCCGGGGCGGGCCCGTGCCGGTCAGAGCGACAGAAACCAAGTTGTCCGGTCCGCCGGTCAGAGCTTCTTCCCAGGGACAGGGAAATGATACCATGGAACGGTCCCGCCGTCAAGGGGCGTTACGCATCGTGACGGCCGCCGCCCCCCGGCCCCAGGGTCTCCAAGACAGAGAGGATGCCCTCGATCCTTCCGAAACAGGCCGGGTCAGAGAGGCTGTCGTCATCCAGAATTTCCCGGATCTCCCACAGGGCCCGGCAGCACCGGTCATGGACCATGTCTCCCACGATCTGCCGGGAGTCATCGCCGCCCACCACGATGGCCGCCCCCGCCTCCGCCAGCACCCGGGCAAGGATATAGGTATTGAATTCCAGCTGGTCCATTTGGATTCCTCCTTTTATAACAAGACGAAATAATTATAAAACATCAGCCATGATATAGTCAAGAAAATATGTCGTGTTGGTGTAAAACCATGAATAAGTCCTATTATAATGCGGAATCCAATCTCATAGCCAGGCGTCTCCGGCAGCTGCGAAAAGAGCGGGGACTTTCCCAGGAAGAGCTGGCTGCCCAGCTACAGCTGCTGGGGGTGGACATCAGTCAGCCCCTGATCAGCAAGATCGAACAAAACCGGCGCTTTGTCAAGGACTATGAGCTGACTTGCATCTGTCAGGTCCTGCAAGTATCTCTGCAGGACCTGCTTGCGGACTTTTACGACACCTTAGAATCATAAAAGAGCCCCCGTGTGGGGGCTCTTTTGTTTTACCGTCCATAGGTCTCCGTCAGCGTCCGAATCTCCGCCGCCAGGGCGGGCGTGACGGCATCGGGAGCCATTCGCCAGCGCCAGTTGCCCTCCGCCACGCCGGGGACGTTGATCCGCCCCTCGCTGCCCAGGGCCAGGTAGTCCTGCATCTGGGCCACGAACAGCTCCGCCGTGCTGCCCATGCCCCACCGCAGCAGGGCTCTGCGGACCTCCTCCCGGCCGGAGGCGCCCAGGTACCGCTCCGCAAAGGCCCGCTCCGCTTCCCCCGCGTGGTCGTACCAGCCCAGGGCGGTGTCGTTGTCGTGGGTGCCGGTGTAGCAGACGCACCGGCGGCTGTCGTAATTGTGGGGCAGATAGGCGTTGTCCGGGCCAGAGAAGGCGAACTCCAGTACCTTCATCCCCGGCAGGCCCGCCGTCTGGCGGAGCTGGTGGACCTCCGGCGTCAGCAGGCCCAGGTCCTCCGCGATATAGGTGATGTGGGGGAACCAGTTCGTCAGCACGCCCAGCAGGTCCATGCCGGGGCCGGGCTCCCACCGGCCCTCCCTGGCGGTCTCCGCCCCGGCGGGGACGGACCAGTACCGCTCAAAGGCCCGGAAGTGGTCGATGCGGATGGCGTCGAACAGATGGGAGGCCCCCTCCACCCGGCGGATCCACCAGCCGAATCCGTCCTTCTTCTGGGCCGCCCAGTCGTACAGGGGGTTGCCCCACAGCTGGCCCTCGGCCGAGAAGTAGTCCGGCGGCACCCCGGCCACCCGGCTGGGCTTCCCCGTCTCATCCAGCAGGAACTCCTTCCGCTCGCTCCACACGTCGGCGCTGTCCAACGACACGTAGATGGGCAGATCCCCGATGATCCCCACCCCCAGGCTGTTGGCATGGTCCTTCAGGGCCTTCCACTGGGAGAAGAACCAGGATTGCACCGTCTCGTGAAAGGCGACATTGTCCGCCAGCCGGGTCCGCCAGGCGTCCAGGGCCGCCGGGTCGTGGTCCCGGAGGGCCTTGTCCGGCCAGTCGTACCAGGCCGCCTCCCCGAAATGGGCCTTCAGGGCCCGGTACAGGGCGTACTCCCTCAGCCAGGGGTTGGCGGCGGCGAAGTTCCGCACCGCCTGGGCCTCTCCCCCGTCCAGCCGGGAGAAGGCCCGCCGCAGCAGGGGCTCCCGGGTCTCATACAGGGCGGCGTAGTCGATGGCCGCTCCCTCTGGCATCCGGGCGGCGGACAGCTCCGCCTCCGTCAGCAGGCCCCGGTCCCGCAGGTCCTCTAGATCGATGAGCAGGGGATTCCCGGCGAAGGTGGACGCGCTGGTGTAGGGGGAGTTCCCCGCCCCGGTGGGCCCCACCGGCAGCACCTGCCACCACCTCTGGCCGGCGTCGCGAAGAAAGTCCGCAAACGCCCGGGCCTCCCGGCCCAGCGTGCCGATGCCGTACGCTCCCGGCAGGGAGAACACCGGCAGCAGAATCCCGGAAGAACGCTCCATATCTGTCACACTCCTTTGCACAGTTCCATTCCGTTCCATTGTATGCAGGGCAGCGGGGCGTGTCAAGGGCGGGCGCGCGGGGCAGCGGGGGCTCTGGCGCGAAAACACGCCGGAGCCCCCGCTGGATTTTTTACAGGGTATGCAGGGTATATGTCTTGGGCGGGTTGCCGGAGAAGTCGGCAATCACCGCGCGGGCGTCCGCCAGATGGAACACCTCAAAGATCGGGTTGTCCGCCGTCTGATACTGGCTCTTGACAATGGGGTTCTGGATGCACATCTCCTTCACGGCCCGGTCGTTCTCAAACACCGCCTTGCCGCTGAGCCGGATCCAGGCATAGGCGGGGCTGGAGACAGAGACCTCCACATAGGGGTTGGCCTGCATATCCTTGTAGACCTCCTTGGTGCTGTTGGTGCAGAACCACAGCTTGCCGCCCTGCTCCCCGGCAAACATGAAGGGGCGGCACTTGGCCTTCCCGTCCCGGCCCACAGTGGCCAGGTACTGCACCGGATTCTCCCGCAGGAACTTTACGACTTCTTCCATAGTAAGTTTACCTCCCAATCATTCTTAAAAAGGGGATTTCCCTTGGATGTGTTGATTGTATCGCCGTTTTTTCCGCTTGAAAAGTACGCACAATTTTGTGCCGTAGTTACCGGCCGGTAACGATCGGGCAGTTACCATGGAGAAACCATTGGGGCGTTTCAGCGGGTTGCGGCCCCTGGGCCGCGTCTAAATTTTTTTGAAGCCAGGCGTCCAGTTCCCCCTCCGCCGGCGAAAAAATGCCGCCCGGCGGAGCCGGGCGGCTGGTGGCCGCGGATTCAATTTTTGGGGGAACCCCCACCCTCCCCCGCCGCCTCTCCGGCGGCTGCGGGGGCAGACGGGCCCGGCAGCAGCCGGAGCCCTATCAGGAACGGCAGCAGGAAGATCATGGGCATGGCATAGCGGTAGCTGCCGCTGACCGGGGACACCAGCAGCACCGCCACCGACAAAATGGCCGGCAGCTGGGCCAGCAGCTGGGCGTACTGCCTCCGGCGCAGCACATCCAAAAAGAGGAACAGAACCACCCACGGATAGCCGCCCACGCAGAACAGGACGCCGATGCCCGGCACCCGCTGCACCGCGGCCAGCAGGATCTGGGCGATGGGCTGCACCCGCTCCAGCAGCGGGGTCTTTTCCACCACCAGCTCCGGGTAGTCCGCCACCTCCCGGTTGTCGAAGTCCGTGTAGGAGAGGGCGGTCTGATTCCCCAGGTAGAAGCTGCCGTAGACGTTGTTCAGCAGGGCCTGGAGATAGGCGTCCGGGTGGCGGCGGAGCATCTGGAGCCACGCCTGATAATAGGCGGACAGCTCCTCCTCTGTCGCGTCCTGGTTGTAGGTGAATTTCACGTCGTCCGCCAGCGTCGGGTTGTACAGCTCCGCCAGGTGGTCATAGTCGATGACCGCCCGGATGGCGTCTGCCTCCTCCGCCGTCACATCCTCCGGGTACATCACCACATACCGGGCCGTCTGCTGGAAGAGGGGGCCCAGCACCTCCTGCCGGCCGCCCGGAGCCACGTTCCAAGCCGGCAGCAGCACCTGGAGCCACACGACCTGAAACAGCACCACCGGCAGCACCAGGGAGACCGCCGCCCGGAGCCGGCGGCGGCAGAAAATTAGGCAGAACGCCGCCGCGGCCGCCACAAAATAGACCCCCTGGTTCTTGGTCAGCGCCACCAGCAGGCCATTGGCAAGCAGCGCCCCGCAGAACCAGTTGTGCTTCAGACGCTCTCCCCGGGTGCGGGCCACCTCAAAGAGAAGCACGGAAAAGGTCAGGCACACCAGGCCGAACAGGGTGTCCTTCAGCATGGTGATGGCGTACAGGGGGCACAGGGGGAACAGGGCGGTGAACGCCAGCCCCGCCCTGCAGATCCTGCCGGACAGGCCCAGCCGCCGCAGGTAGAACCAGACGCCGGTCAGCACCAGCGCCATCACCAGCATCTGGCACAGGCAGTACAGTGCCACCCCATAGAAGATATTGCCGTCCAGCAGCAGGCCGAGCTTGGCAAAGGCCCCGTACAGTACCGTGGTGAAGTACGGGTGGTGATTGGTGGCATAGACCTCTGGCCCCCGCACGGCAGAATACTGGAGCCACTCCGTGGGCCTGTGCAGGAACCAGGCGATCTGCATACTGGTGTCCGGATTGCCCAGTCCCGGAAAGAAGAGGATGTAGTAGGGCAGCCAGCAGAGGACCACCAGTCCCGCCGCCAGCAAAAACCGCTTCCAGGAGAACCGGAAGGGCCCGCCCGCCGGGGCGGCCGTCAGCCGGTCCGCCAGGCGGAAGGCATACAGCACCAGGCAGGAGGAGAGCAGCGTCCGGCCCAGGAAGATGATGGCCGCCCGCAGCAGGATGAACCGGGAGCCGAAGAGGGCGTCCCAGCTGCCGTAGGTGTCATAGGACCAGCCGATCATCTGCATGAAGGTGAAGAGGGCCCCGAAGCACGCCGCCAGCCCCCGCTCCAGCCCAGTGGTCCGCAGCCGGGGGAGAAAGTACAGCAGCACAAAAGCCCCAAGGCTCACGCAGGCGCCCAGGCCCGGCTCCACGGAAAAGCAGCGGATCAGATAGATCATGGTACGGAACAGGACGCTCCGCCCCGCCAGGGCCTCGTCCGCCACATAGTGGGCGTCGATGCTGAGGGTGCCCAGCAGACTCTCCGCCATCAGCACCGCCAGAAGCGCGCAGCCCGCGATCCGCCAGGCCCGGCGCCGTTCCGGCCGTCTCACCAGCTCCCTCATGCCCGCTCCTGCATCCGCCGATAGCTGTCGTGGGCCTGCTGGAGCTGGAACTCAAAGTCCCGGCAGTCCTTCTGGCGCATGTTGTCCAGCAGCAGGCCGCAGAACAGGGACTGCAGCGCCGCCACCATGATGAAGCCGCTGACGATCAGGGTGGGGAACCGGGGCACCAGGCCAGTGTCCAGATAGGTCAGCAGGATGGGCAGGAACAGAAGGATGCTGACGGCGGCCAGCAGCAGGGCCAGCAGGCCGAAAAAGCGGAGGGGGCAGTAGACCCGGAACAGCCGGGCAATGGTCATCAGCACCCGGAAGCCGTCGGAGTAGGTGTTCAGCTTGGACTGGCTGCCCGCCGGCCGGTCCCGGTAGTCCACCACCACATTCTCCACGAACATCTTCCGGTCCACGGCGTGAATGGTCATCTCCGTCTCGATCTCAAATCCGCCGGAGAGCACCGGGAAGGTCTTGACGAACTGGTAGCTGAAGGCCCGGTAGCCGGTCATGATGTCCTTGATGTCGCTGTGGAACAGGCAGTTGATGGCCGTGCGGACCAGGGAGTTGCCGAAGTTGTGGAAGGGCCGCTTGTTCTCCTGAAAATAGGTGGAGGACAGCCGGTCCCCCACCACCATGTCGGCGCCCCGGTTCAGCACCCGGTCCACCATCTCCCGGGCGGAGGCAACGGGATAGGTGTCGTCCCCGTCCAGCATCAGATAACACTTGGCGTCGATCTCCCGGAACATCCGGCGGATCACGTTGCCCTTCCCCTGCTTGTACTCCTGCCGCACCACGGCGCCGGCCGCCCGGGCCAGGTCCCCGGTGCCGTCGGTGGAGTTGTTGTCGTAGACGTAGACCGTCGCCTCCGGCAGGACGGCGGAGATGTCCCGGACCACCTTGGCGATGGTCTGGCTCTCGTTATAGCATGGGATCAACACGGCGATGGTATCCATGGCGCCTCTCTCCTGTACACGCAAATTGCAGTTTTCTCCCGCGCAAAAACCGCGGAAAATTCGTCCCGGTTATCGTATCATAGATGGGATTTGAAGTCAATTCCGCCCTTGTGCCCCGGTGTCCGGCGGGGCTTGTCATCTCCGGGAAGCTATGATATATTGGAGAAACCAATCAAGAAAGAGGTACTTCAGATATGCTGAAGAAGCTTTGCATCGCCGCCGGGGCCCTGGTGCTGGCGGCTGTCCTTGCGGTCCTGATCTGGGCGCTGCTGCCTGCGCGGCAGATCCCGTCGGCCCTGGAGTCGCTAGACACCTCCATGGAGGATGTGCGGGACTGGGACAAGGTCATCGCCTATGTGCCCCTGGATGACCGGACCGACAACATGGAGGATGTGGTCTATCTGGCGGAGGCCTCCGGCTACCAGCTCGTCCTGCCGGACGGCGACATCTACTGCACCAAGCTGGACGGCCAGGAGCCCAACAGCAACGGCACCCAGTACGGTGACCGGGAGGCCCTGATGGCCTGGGTCCGGGAGATGGACCAACAGGGCTGCGACCTGTTCCTGCTGTCCCTGGACCAGCTGTTCTCCGGCGGACTGGTGAACTCCCGCTCCGTCAGCGGGGACTTCCCCCTGACCTTTGACGACGGTACCACCATGACCGAGACGGAGGCCTTTGACGCCTTCATTCTCTCCCTGGCGGAGGACCCGGACAACCGGATCTACCTCTTTGACAGCGTGGTGCGCCTGGCCTCCACCGTGGGGTATCAGGGCTTCGGGCTGGAGGAGTACAACGCCCTGCGGGCCTATGGCATGGTGGCCCGTCCCGCCCTGGAGGGGGACGAGCTGACCCTGGAAAACGTTTTTGCCAGCTACCGCTATGCAGAGGACGGCGTCACCCCGGCGGAGGACACCCTGGAGAACGCCGACTACCGCTCCGTGCTGACGGAGGAGATCATCGACAACTATCTGGGGGTCCGGATGCGGAAGCTCCGGCTGACGGACTATGTGATCTCCGCCCTAAAGACGGCCCCCTACGACAACATCCACCTGCTGATCGGCATCGATGACTCCTCCAACGCCCCCAACATCCACTACAACGAGCTCCACTATCTCGAGCGGCAGCTGGGCCGGGGCAGCACTCTGCTGACCGGGCTGGACAGCCTGGCCCGCCTGCTGGTGTGCCAGATCGCCCAGGATGACTACGGCGGCTACCAGGTCAGGACCTCTGTCCGCTACATCGGCGGCAGCCAGAGCATCCCCTCCTCCGAGTACGACCGCTACACCCTGGAGGAGACGGTGGACCTCCATCTGGACCTGTTCCAGGCCATCCGGGTGCCGGAGGACGAGGCGGAGCTCCAGTTCCTGGTGATGACGGCCCCGGCAGACCCGGCGCAGGCCCAGGCGTACTGCGAGGAGCTGGTCTCCGCCCTGGAGTATAACCTCCAGCACCACATCCCCACCGCGCTGATCGAGGCCAGCGACAACGCCTACGGCGACACGCTGCGGCAGATGCTGCTGGAGCGGGTGGACTTCGGCCAGCTGGTGGCCTTTGCCGGCCAGTATGAACAGGCCAACGTCACCGGCGCCGCCATGGCCATGGGCTTCTCCCGCTACCTGTATCTGGCCTGCTGCAAAGACAAGGACCCGGCCTGCGACATCGGCCACGTGCGGCAGATCGCCAACTCCATGGCCCTCACCTACGCCTACAGCCTGCACGCCCAGGGGCTGCTGAACCAGTATATCAGCCGCCTGGGAGAGGACCGCAACAACCTGCTGCCCAACCCCATCACCGGAAAGCTGATCCAGAACAAGCTGGAGGACCTGTTCCTCCCGGCCTGCGAGGAGCTGGTGTGCGCTCCGCTCCGGGGCGGCCGGGTCATCACCTCCCTGGCCCCCTATGCCGACCGGGAGATCAAGGACCTCACCATCTCGGACGTGTACTTCCCCTGGAACCGCACCTTTGAGATCGCCTTCACCATCGGCGTGACCCTGGCGGAAACCTGATGAAACAAAACCACGCGGCGCGGAATTTTCCGCGCCGCGTATCTTTTATCTCTGTTCTTTTATCTCTTCACTGGTTCTTATAGGCCCCGTACACGCTGCGGCGGGTAAAGTCGCTGACCGGGGCGAACAGCCCCTCCGGCAGTGCCGTGACCGGCGCGTCTGGCTTGGTGCCCCGGGGCAGCAGCCCCTGCTCGGCGCACCAGTCCATGGCGCCCCAGTAGGCGTTCTCGTGCTTTCCGCTTCTGCGGACCGCCGCCCAGCGGCGGCCCAGGGCCTCCTCCTTGGGGGCCAGCAGCATGGCCAGCTCTCCGCAGGTCATCACCGCGTCCAGCCGGAGGCTGTTGTCCGAGTAGACGACGGCCCGCTCCTGCTGGAGCTTGTTCAGCTTCTCAAACAGGGGATCGTCCCGCCCCAGGTCGGCAAAGGGGCTCTCCGCCAGCAGGGTGTCCACCGTCACCACCTGGTAGCCATACTCCTTCAGCAGCTCCAGCTGTTTCCGCAGTCCGAAGGCCACCGGCGTCCGCTTGCCCATGTTGTAGCCGTCCTTCTGGAAGATGATCTGCCCGCAGAAAAAGTCGGGGTCCTTTTCCAGGGCCTTCCGCATGGGCTCCACCATGGCGTTCACCTCCGCCTCCAGGGCGGCCTCCGGGTCGGAGAGGGTGGAGGGGAGCCAGCCCGCCCCGTCAAAGGAGGCGGCCATGTACTGGTAGCCCATCTTGTCACAGACGTCGTAGCTGGTGAAGCCGTCCTGCATCTTGTCCACATAGTGGGGCGGCCGGTGCAGGGTGATCTGATAGCCGTACCGGTCCCACATGAGCTTGTCCAGCTTCTGCAGGTCCTCCACCGCCTTGTCCAGGCTGCCAAGGTACACCCGGGCGCCGTAGACGAAGGGCTTCTTGCCGAAGATGATGTGGCGGTAGCCGTGGTTGGTGATCTGGTGCCCCTCCGCCAGAATGCGGTGGATCAGGCGGTCGTTGTGCTCCGCGCCGCCCTTGTCGTCCTGGTGGATGTCCGGGTAGTGGTCGTATTTCACGCCGCCCCAGGCGGCGCTGCCCACCTTGCCGGCCTTGTCCGGGTAGTTCTCGCTGGTGTCTCCCACCACGTCGAAGGTCCCCTTGGCGCCGAATTCCGCCAGGGTGTCCAGCAGCACGTCCGTCAAAGACTTCCCGCCGAAGCGGTCCGGGGAGACCGGCAGATCCATGGGGCCGTCGTCAAAGGTCATGGCGCAGATCCGCCGGTCCGTCTTGATCCGCTCGATCCGGCGGGTATAGCTGAGGTTGTGCTTCTCCGCCGGCTGGAGCACCTTCTTCACGATCTTCTTTCCCTTTTTTCCGATTTTCACGATCAGCGACATCTGCTCATTCTCCTTTTTGAATCAAATCCTGGGCCCAGCACTTCGCCGCGAAGGCCGCCCACTTGGCATAGGCCGCCGGCCCCGCCTTGGTCTTTCTCCGTTTGGTCAGCTGGCTCCGGGCGGTGTACCAGGCCCGGCTCCGGCACCCCTGCACCTGGGTCCCTCCATGCAGCAGGGCCGCCTTCACCGCATCCAGCGTACACGCCTCCGCCCGGACCACTGTGACGCCGTGGCCGATCTCCTGGGGCACATGGGCGTCGCTGCCGGCAAAGCGGCGGAGGCCGTGGGCTTTGGCGAATGCCTCCGCCAGGGCGTTGGCATCGGCGATCTTTCGCTCCGCCCGGCTGTTCCAGACCTCCACCCCGTCCAGCAGGGGGGCGATGGGGGCGATGCGCCCGGCGTCCCGGCTGTGCTCAAAGGGGTGGGCCAGCACCGCCAGCCCTCCCTGGCCGCGGATGCGCTCCACCGCCTCCGCGAATTTCCGGGTGCCGATGGGCTCCCGGACGAACAGCCCCAGCAGGTGCCCGTACTCGGTGGACACCTCCACGCCGGGGATCAGCAGGAAATCCGGGAATTCCGGCACCTCCTCCAGGGTCCGGTCGTGGTCGCAGACGGCCGCGCCGTTCAGTCCGGCGGCTCTGGCCCGCGCCGCGATCTCCGCCAGAGTCATGCAGCCGTCCGGCGAGCGCTCCGAGTGGATATGCAGATCCAGTCTCAGCTCCATGGTCACCTCCGCAGCAGGTTGTTCCTGAGATACCGGCGCATGGGGGCCGGATCCTCCCGGCAGGAGAGGGCCTCCTTCGCCCGGAAGAAGTCCGCGGCGCCCTGGAAAAAGGGTCCCGGCCTCCCGTGGCGCAGGTAGTCCAGCATGGCCGCGGTGTCGTTGAGGAGAAACCGCATCCGCACACCGGTGTCATAGTCCCGGGGCTGGTAATCCAGCACCGCCCCGGCCGCCGCCTGGGCGTACCGGACGGCGATGGGGCTCCCGGCCTGCTCCGTCAAGGGGAAGCTGCCCCAGATCCGGGGGTTCACCTCCAGCACGCAGTCCCCCTTGAACTCCACCATGGCCAGTCCCACAAATTGGAACGACTGGAGCAGCCGGCAGGCGTGCTGGATCATGGTCTCGTCGTAAAAGCTCTCACAGCAGGTGGAGGGCCCCCCCGCCGCCGGGTACTCCCGGATCCGGCGGTGGCAGATGGCGCCGATCAGCCGGCTGTCCCGGTCCAGCAGCAGACTGGCGCCCGCGCCGGCGCCCTCCACCTTCTGCTGGACGATGGGGCTGGGGTCATAGGCCCCCATGGCCGCCAGGGCGGCCTCGTATTCCGGCCGGTCCCGGGCCACCCGATAGCGGTCCCGGGCCTTCAGGCCGAATTTTTCCCCGCAGTGGGGCTTGATCACCACGGGATAGCCCTCCGGCTCCCCCGTGTACTCCCTGGGCACGGGGATCCCCAGGGCCTCGCACCGGGCGTGGACCGTCTCCTTGTCGTTCAGCTGGTCCAGCACCTCCGGCGGCGCGATGAGAAAGTCACAGGCCTGGGCAAACCGCTCCCGCTGCCGGGCCACGGTGTTCAGGGTCACCGCCCCCACGCAGAAGAGGACCGGATGGTCATACTCCTCCAGCACATCCAGCAGGCGGTCCGGATAGTCCGGGTCCGCCGCCGCGCCCTGGATCCACCGCCCCCGGGCCACAAAGCGGGAGGCGAACACCGGCGGCTCCAGCGAGGCGTCCTTCCGGGTCTGGGTCACCACCACCTGATAGCCCGCGCGGCCCAGGGCCCGCGCTGCGGCAATGGACGAGCGGTACTTGCCGTCTGTGATCACCACCGTCTCCATATCCGTCCTCCTGTCTGCGCCCAATATAGCAGAGTTATTATAGCAAACCGGCCCCTGGATTACAAGTCTGCCGCCGCCAAACTTCCCGGCCCCTCGATTGACTTCCGGAGCCGAACCTGATACAATCCCTCTTGCAGATTCTGCGCATCACAACAGAGGGAGGGGCGCCGCAGTGCTGTTTTCCAAGGCGGTGGAATTTCTGAAAAAGGAGCGGGAGCTGATCCTCTACGGCATCTTCGGCGTGGGCTCCACAGTCATCAACATCGCGGTGTTCCACCTGTGCGGCCGCTTGGGCGTGGCCCTGATCCCCTCCAACATCATCGCCTGGTTCTTCGCCTTCGCCTTTGCCTTCATCACCAACAAGGCCATCGTCTTTCAGAGCAGGGGCTGGACCAACCGAGCCGCTCTCCGGGAGTTCGCCTCCTTTCTGGCGGTCCGCCTCTTCACCCTGGTGCTGGACACGGTGCTGCTGTACCTCCTGGTGGAGTGGCTGCTGGCGGACCGGCTGCTCTCCAAAATCGTGGTCAACGTCATCGTGATCCTGGTGAACTACATCGTCAGCAAGTTCTTCATTTTCAAATAGGGACTCAGCGGGCCCGGCCCCGCAGTCCCGTCCGCAGAAAAAAGGCAGAATGCCCGTTGGGCATTCTGCCTTTTTGTGTTTTCGCTGTGCCGCCGGCAGTTCGATTACACGAAGTTGCACACGCGGGCAATGGCCATCTCGGTGTAGCCCAGAGACTCGGCCTTGGTCTGCTTGCCGCAGGCCACTTCCTGGGTCAGCTTCAGCAGCTCCTGGCCCAGCTCCTCGATGGTCTTGGTGCCGTAGATCAGGGGAGAGGCGTCCACGTCGATGTTGTCGATCATGTTGGCGTAGGTCAGCTTGTTGCCGGTGATCTTGATGACGGGCACCAGGGGGTTACCGGTGGGGGTGCCGCGGCCGGTGGAGAACACCACCACCTGGGCGCCGCCGGCCACCATGCCGGCCACGGAGGAGGGATCGTTGCCCGGAGTGTCCATAATGACCAGGCCCTCCTTGGCCTTCACCTGCTTGGCGTAGTCGTACACGTTCATCACCGGGCTGTGGCCGCCCTTATGGATGCAGCCCAGGGACTTCTCCTCCAGTGTGGTGATGCCGCCAGCTTTGTTGCCGGGAGAAGGGTTGCCCTCACGGACTTCCTCGCCCACGACCCGCAGGGCCTCCTCATAGCGGTGGACAATCTCGTAAATCCGGTCATGAACCTGGGGGGTGGCGGCCCGCCGGGCCAGAATGTGCTCGGCGCCGATGAACTCCGTGGTCTCGGACAGGATGGAGGTCCCGCCCGCCTGGACAATCAGATCGCTGAGCTGCCCGATCAAGGGGTTGGCAGCCAGGCCGCTGGTGGGGTCGGAACCGCCGCACTCGGTGCCCAGGATCAGCTCGGACATGGGAAACTCCTCCTTCTGCAGCAGGGAGGCCTCCGCCACCATCTCCTTGGCATAGCGGACGGCCATCTCGATGGCCTTCAGGGTGCCGCCGGCCTCCTGGATGATAACCTGCTTCAGGGGCTTGTTGGTGCGCTCCTGGATGGCCCTCACCACCAGATCCATCTGGCAGTTCTCGCAGCCCAGGGACACCACCACAGTGCCGTAGACATTGGGGTTGGCGGCGTAGCCGGCCATGACGTCCATGGTGAACTGCTGGTCCGGCGCCACCTGGGAGCAGCCCAGCTGGTTGCTGAAGGTGACGGAGCCCACCACCTGCTGGGAGACGATTCGGGTGGTGTCAGAGGCGCAGACGCTGGCAGGCAGGATCAATACCTTGTTGCGGACGCCCACGCGGCCGTCAGGCCGTCTGTATCCATAAAAAGTCATACTTCTCACTCCTTCGCTTCCAGCGTTTCCCGGTGGCTCTCCACATTGTGCACATGGACGTGCTCGCCGGTCCGAATATCCGCCCCGGCAACACCGATGTGTTCCCCGTACTTCACTACAGGCTCACCCTTGGCGATGTCCCGGGCAGCCAGCTTGTGGTAGATGGAAACATCCTGCAGTGCGGTAAAGGACTTGGTCTGTCCGCCGCAGACATAGGTCACGGTATCGCCCTTTTTGATGGGCTCGATGGCTACCACCACGTTGTCTGCAGCGTCGATTATCATTGCGTTTATCATACTCAAAGCTCCATTCTGTGTTTCACAGGATATTACCACAGATTGCCGTTTTCGTCAAAGCCCCAATCTTCCGGCTCGCCGTCCAGCTCCATATTGGGATTGGCCTTCACCTCGTCCACCAGAGCCTCGGACACCCAGATGTGTCCCAGCTCCATGGTGTTGTGAATCCGGACGATGCGGGGGTGCTCCTTGTCGATCATGTTGCAGACTCGGACGGCGATCTGGATGGCGTGCTTGTCGCTGTGGGCGAACATCGGCATCTTCACCATATTCACCAGCGTGGAGGTCAGGGCGTTGGGATAGGTGACGTCCACATTGGTCTTTTCCACCACGCGGCGAGTGGTGATGTCGGCGGTGCCGATACCATTGGCATTGCCGTGGGTGGACTCGGTCAGGTCCAGAACCACCGTGCGCTGGGCGTTGATGGGCCCAGGGCTGCCGTCACAGGCGCTCTTCGGGCTGCCGAAGGTGCCGGTGACGTTGGGGTCCATGCCGTCGCCGGAGATGTCCTTGCCAATCTCGTCCACCACCAGCACATCTGTATTCTCAATCCAGATGCGGCCCATCTTGCTCTTGGCTTCTTTGAGGAGGACAGGCTCCTGCTCCCAGATCTCGTCGGGGGTCAGGGCCGCCAGCTTGTAGGTCTGGTCAAAGGCGTTCTCCAGAATGCCAACGCCGGCAACGATGTTGGTGTTGTCAAAAATCACCCGGGCAAACTGGGGCATGATGCGGCCCATGTTAATGAAGCCAGACTCATGGACGGACTCTGCACCGTGCTGCTTGCCCATGCCGATGACGGCCATCTTCAGAAGGCCGCTCTCGTAGGGCCCCCGGAAGGTGGTGTGGGCTTTGATGCGGCCGCAGAGGATGACGCCGTCGGCCTCATGGGCGTACTTGTCCTGGAAGACCTGGTTGCCCTCCACGGTGTCGCCCAGGTATACGGTCTCCATGGTAGCCCGGATGGGGCAGCCCATGGCCTCCTCCGTCACGCCGTAGCTCTCCAAGACCTCCAGCTGCCCGGCCACTGTGGCGCCGCCGTGGCTGCCCATGGCGGGGAAGACGAAGGGCTCTGCGCCCTGGGCCTTCACGAAGTCCACGATGGCCTTGATGATGGTGGCGATGTTGGCGATGCCGCGGCTGCCGCAGGTGATGGCGATCTTCATGCCGGGCTTGATCCGCTCCCGGACCGCCTCCCGGCCCAGCTCCCGCTGGATGACGGAGGGGATGTCCTCCGGCTCAATGTGGGAGTGGTCAAACTTCTGGCTGACCCGGACCATGCGGGGCAGTGTCACCGTCTCGCACAGCTGCTCCACTACGCTGTCTTTGCTGCTTTCAAATGCCATGTTTTTCTCCTTTGTATCAATCAATCGTTGCTGTCCTCACGCCATTGGGAACAGAGAAGCGCCGATCAAGGTCGCCACCAGCGTCAATGCGGACACGACGAAGATGGGCCAGGTATAGGTTTTCAGGCCGCCGGTCACAGTGAAGCCGGACAGGTTGGTGCAGACCCAGAAACCGGAGTCGTTCACGTGGCCGATGGAAATGCCGCCTGCCAGGCAGGCCATAGCGATCCACACCGGATGTACGGGCACAGAGGGAGCAATCGTGGCCATGATGGTCATAGAGGTGATGCCAGCCACAGTGCCGGAGCCCTGGGCCACGCGGAAGATGAAGCTGATAAAGTATGCGAACAGCAGGACGCCGATCACAGATCCGGTGTTGATGTTCAGCGCGCTGATCAGAGCGTCACCGATGTTGGTGGAAGAGATGACGCTGCCGAAGGAACCGCCGGCACCGGTGATAGCAAGTGCCACGCCAGCTGCATTCAGGGCGGTGTTGGCGGAGCTCTCCGCCTTCTTGAGGCCGATGTACTTCCAGGAGATGAGGTACGCCACCAGAACGGCAATCGTCAGGGTGAAAATCTTGTCGCTCAGCAGCAGCACAATGGTGGAATCTTCAGCAGCGGCACCGGTGGCCTGCAGCAAGGAACCGATGAGGATCAGTACCACAGGCAACATCAGGGGCAGCATGGACAGAGCAAAGGGAGGCTTGGGCAGACTGGCGCTGTTAGCCTCGTGATTGGCCAGGTCATGGAGGGGATCAGCTTCGTGGTTGATGTCCTTTGCGTCATTGAACAGACCTGCCTTGAGGGCCTTGGATGTGATCAACATGGCGGGGATCAGCACGATCACGCCCAAGACAATGCCCACTACCAACTGGGTGCCCAGGTTATAGCCCAGGATGTCGGGGGCCGCCAAGGGGTTGGGCGTAGGAGGAATGTAGGTCTGGGCGATTACGTCGCCGATAATCAGGGCCGTGGAGACATATGCCATAGGCTTGTTGATCTCCTTGGCCACAGCGATGCCGATGGGCACCAGGATAATGAAGGTGATGTCGAAGAACACAGGGATCGCCAGCAGGAAGCCGGCACCAGCCAGTGCCCAGGTAACATACTTGGGGGGCACTGCGTGGACCAGAGTTGTTGCGATCTTCTGCGCCATACCAGTATCGCTCATCAACTGGCCCAGGATCACGCCCAAGGCGATGGGAAGGCCGATACTGGTCATCATGCTGCCGAAGCCGGAAGCGATGGTGGACAGGGTGGGGGCGATCCCCAGGCCGCAGGAAATTCCCATATAGGCGCTGGCGATGATCAGGCTCACCACGGGGCTCAGCTTGGGGATTAGAATCAAGCCGATAATAAGGATAATCGATATTGCGAGATTAATGACAAGCAATGTGCTACTCATAAAGTCTCTCCTTTTCCTATAGTCTCTTGTTGGGTGCGCTTTTTTTATACATCCCTCTGCAACTTTTTATAATAAACGGAATTGGTTCTACTTGCAATTCAAAAAAGCTGTTAAGATTGGCTAAATTTTGGCCATGCAGAAAAAATGTTGTTTTATTTTTGTCCGCATGATAAAATTGTTTAAAACTTGTACGGGCGGTGACGTATCATGGACAATCGGATTCGGCTTCTCGGGATTGTCCCCTATGAGGGGATGAAAACCCTTCTGCTCCGCGTCGCGGCGGAATACCCCCAGGTGGACCTGGACGTGTTCGTGGGGAACATGGAGGAGGGCGTGGAGATCGCCCAGAGCAACTTCTGCAACCAGTACAGCGCGGTGATCTCCCGGGGCGGCACCGCCAAGTCCCTGCGGAAACTGTCCATTCCTGTGGTAGAAATCGAAATCTCTCTCTATGATGTCTTATATGCCCTAAAGCTTTCTGCTGGGCTGCACAGCAAATTCGCCATGGTGGCCTATGCCGATATTGCCATCAGCGCCCAGGCCCTCTGCGATCTGCTGCATTATCAGGTGGATATTTTCACGGTGAACTCCATTGAAGAGCTGGAGCCCACCCTGCGCTACCTGAAAGAGGACCAGTATGACACCGTGCTCTGTGACATGACGGCGGACATCATCGCCCGGAGCCTCGGCCTCAACACCATCTTCATCACCTCCGGGCTGGAGAGCATCCGGCAGGCGATGGACCGGGCGCTGGCCCTCTGCCGCAGCCGGAAGCACCTGCAGGACGAGAACGCCCTGTTCCGCGCCCTGCTCAGCGGGCAGGGCACCCAGGTGGCCGTATTTGACCAGCAGCGGGACCTGGTGTTCTTCCAGGGAGACGATGAGCCCCCGGAGCTGATGGATCTGCTGCGGCAGGAGCTGAACGAGCTGCCGGCCGGAAAGGAGCGGCGCATCACCCGCAGCGCCGGCAAGACCCAGTACGCCCTGCGCATCCGCCCCCTCTCCGCGGGCCAGGCATACACGGCTGTCTACTTCTCCGTCCGAAAGACCGGCCCCGGCAAAAATCAGGCGGGCATCCGCTACTTCTCCCGCCAGGAGGCGGAGCAGAAGGCGTACGGCAGCGGGCTCAGCTTCGGGGACCTGTACTCTCCCTCCACCGAGGATGTGGCCCAGCTGGCCAACTGCATGACCCCCGTTCTCATCACCGGGGAGGAGGGGACCCGCATGAGCCGGGTAGCCGCCCACCTCTATATGCAGGGTCCCCTGCGGGACGCGCCTCTGGTGGTGATCAACTGCTGCCTGCTGAACGAGAAGAGCTGGGAGTTCCTTCTGGAGAGCCACAACTCCCCTCTCTCCGAATCCGGCAGCACCCTCTACTTCTCCCGCATCGGCGCGCTGTCTCCGGAGCGCCGGACCCAGCTGATGGACACCCTGTCGGAGGGAGATGTCTGCCGCCGCAACCGGGTCCTGCTCTCCTGCACCTGCCGCACCGGGGAGCAGATGTCCCCGGAGGCCGCCGCGTTCCTGGACCAGCTCAGCTGCCGTGTGCTCCATCTCCAGCCCCTGCGGAACCTCAAGGACCAGATCCCCACGCTGATCACCTCCGCCCTGAGCGTCTTGAACGCCTCCCGCCCCTATCCGGTGCTGGGGGCTGAGCCGGAGGCCGTCCGCCTGCTGCAGGCCTTCCCCTGGCCCCACAACTACGTCCAGTTCCAGCGGGTAATGGAGGAGCTGACCGCCGCCGCGGAGCAGACCATCACCGCCCAGAGTGTCCAGGAGGCCCTGCAGAAGGAGTCCTACGGCAGCACCCATGCCTCCCGGATGGGGGGGATGTTCGAGCCCCTGGACCTGAACCAGACCCTGGACCAGATCGACCGGGACGTGGCGCTGCGGGTCCTGGCCGAGACCAACGGCAACCAGTCCGCCGCCGCCAAGCGCCTGGACATCAGCCGCACGACGCTGCGGCGCCTCATCAAGCAGGGCTGATCCTGCTCCCAGCCGCAGCGGCGCTCCGCCCCAATGCCGCTTTTCCCAATTCCTCCGCCGCGCGCAGAAAATGGTGGTGAAAATGGTTGGGAAAGGTGCTATAATAGATGAAATGCAAGGAGGGCCCGCCGATGGTTCTTGAAGATTGGATCGCCCCCGAGCTTCTGGAGAAGTTCGAATTCCGCAATTACAACCACGCGCTGGAGATCATCACGCAGGCCTTTCCGGAGGAGTGGCACGAGATCGAGGACTGCCTGCGGCAGCTGCGCATCACCACGGACGACCTGCGGGAGGCCGGCGGAAACGAGACCAATATCCCCAAGAAGTTCGATGATGTCCTGTACCCCTACGGGTGGCGGGAGATCCGCATCTCCGGCGACCTCCATATCAAGTTCTTCCCCCGGCAGGCGGAGCAGCGGGGCCGCTTTTCCTCCGAGCCGTTTGAGGAAAGGGTGATCCCCGGGTACATTGACGGCCACAACATCGACTTCCTAAAGAATCGGATCGCCTTTGACCTGGAGTGGAACAGCAAGGACCAGACCTTTGACCGGGATCTGCTGGCCATGCGGACCTACTATGACTGCGACATCGTCAGTGCCGGGATCATCATCACCCGGTCCGCCGAGCTGAACGAGGTCTTTAAAACCATCTACGACTATGACGCGCGGTCCCGCCAGTGGAAGCCCATTCTCCGGAAGTACGGCGCCAGCACCACCTGGATGGGGAAACTCACGTATCGTCTCGACTCCCGCCGGAACGGCGGATGTCCCATTCTGGCGATCGGGATGAGGACGCCGTGCATCACAGATTGGGAGGAAGGATACATCGATGAGCACAATCCAGGAAACATCTGAAAATCTGCTGCGGTTCTGCGGTGATCAAAAATTTGCCACCATATATGCCGACCCTCCCTGGAGATTCCAGAACCGCACCGGAAAGGTGGCGCCGGAGCACAAGCGGCTGAACCGCTATCCGACCATGGAGCTGGAGGACATCATGGCACTGCCGGTCTCCCAGATCGCGGCGGAAAAGAGCCACCTCTATCTCTGGGTCCCCAATGCCCTCCTCCCCGACGGGCTGGCTGTGATGAAGGCCTGGGGCTTTGAGTACAAGGGCAACATCATCTGGGAAAAGGTCCGCAAGGACGGCGGGCCGGACGGCCGGGGCGTGGGCTTCTACTTCCGGAACGTGACGGAGATCCTCCTCTTCGGCGTAAGGGGCGCCGGGAACCGGACCCTGCCTCCGGCCAGGTCCCAGGTCAACCTGATCCGCGCCCAAAAGCGGGAGCACTCCAGAAAGCCCGACGAATTCATCCCCCTGATCGAGCGGTGCTCCCCCGGGCCGTTTCTCGAGCTGTTCGCCCGGGGGGACCGGGAGGGCTGGGCCATGTGGGGCAACCAGGCCACCGCGGAATATGAGCCCACGTGGAACACCTATAAGAATCACACGAAAAAGGGCGAGGGCGGTCCCAAAAAGCGGCCCTCCAAAAAAGCGCCCTGATCCCGGGTCTCGCCGCCTCCTCCCTCTCACGGGCGCGTGCCGCCATGCCTTCGGAGCACTGGCTCCGGAGGCATTTTTTCTCCCCCGCGGAACCGCGCGTCCCGCCGGGAGATTGCTTTTCCGACGCGCCGCCGATATAATAGCCCCGAGGTGAATCGTATGCTTGCCTATACCTATCTGGAACCGGGCAAATTCGCGCTGCTGGACAAGCCCCGGCCCACACTGCTCCACCCCCGGGACGCCATCGTCCGCGTGACGCTGGGGAGCATCTGCACCAGCGATCTGCACATCCTCCACGGCTCCGTGCCCCGGGCGGTGCCCGGCGTCACCGTGGGCCACGAGATGGTGGGCGTGGTGGCGGTGAATGTGGAGACCTTCTGTGGGGACTGCTTCTTCTGCCGGAACGGCTGGGTCAACAACTGCACAGACCCCGACGGCGGCTGGGCCCTGGGCTGCCGCATCGACGGCGGACAGGCGGAGTACGTCCGGGTGCCCTACGCCGACCAGGGGCTCACCAAAATCCCCGACGGCGTCACCGACCTCCAGGCCCTTCTGGTGGGCGACGTGCTGGCCACCGGCTGGTGGGCGGCGGACATCGCCGAGATCCATCCGGAGGACACAGTACTGATCATCGGTGCGGGCCCTACGGGCATCTGCACGCTGCAGTGCGTGCGGCTCAAGCACCCCAGGCGGATCATCGTCTGTGACGCGGATCCCGGCCGGCTGGACTTCGTTCGCCGGCACTACCCGGAGGTCCTCCCCACCCCGCCGGAGCAGGTGCTGGACACGGTGCGCTCCCACAGCGCCCACGGCGGCGCCGACGCGGTGCTGGAGGTGGCCGGCACGCCGGAGACCTTCCGCATGGCCTGGATGTGCGCCCGGCCCAACGCCGTGGTGACGGTGGTGGCCCTGTACGACGGCCCCCAGGTGCTGCCCCTGCCGGAGATGTACGGCAAGAACCTGACCTTCAAAACCGGCGGTGTAGACGGCTGCAAGTGCGCCGAGATCCTCTCCCGCATCGCGGCGGGCCAGCTGGACACCACGCCCCTCATCACCCACACGTTCCCGCTTGCGGACATCGAGGCCGCCTATGATCTCTTCGCCCACCGCCGGGACGGGGTGATGAAAGTCGCCATCAAACCATAACACACAGAGGAGGAACCATTATGCTGGAAGTTGGAACCAGAGCCCCGGCGTTTACGCTGCCCGACAAGAACGGCGCCCCGGTCAGTCTGTCGGATTTTCAGGGCAGAAAAGTCGTGCTCTACTTTTATCCCAGGGACAACACCCCCGGCTGCACCCGGCAGGCCTGCGCCTTTGCCCGGCGCTGCGGGGAATTGGAACGGCACAACGCCGTGGTCATCGGCATCAGCAAGGACTCCCCGGCCTCCCACCTGAAATTTGCGGAGAAGTACCAGCTGCCCTTTGTCCTGCTCTCTGACCCGGAGCACACGGTCATCGAGGCCTACGGCGCCTGGCAGGAGAAGAAGCTCTACGGCAAGGTCAGCATGGGCACGGTGCGCTGCACCTACCTGCTGGATGAGGCGGGCGTCATCCAGCGAGTGATGCCCAAGGTAAAGCCGGACACCAATGCCGACGAGATCCTGGCCTATCTGAACGGAGACGCATAGGGCCATGCAGATCATCATCTCTCCCGCCAAAAAGATGAACGTGGACACCGACAGCCTGCCCTGCCGGGGCCTGCCTGCGTTTCTCCCCCGCACGGAGCGGCTGCTCGCCGCCCTGCGGGCCATGGACAGCGCGGCCCTGAAGCGGCTCTGGAAGTGCAATGATCAGATCGCGGCGCTGAATCTCCAGCGGCTGGCGTCCATGGATCTGCGGCGGAACCTCACCCCCGCCCTCCTCTCCTATGAGGGCATCCAGTACCAGTACATGGCCCCTGCCGTCTTTACGGATGGGGAATACGACTACGTCCAGGCCCATCTGCGGATTCTGTCGGGCTTTTACGGCCTGCTGCGGCCCTTCGATGGCGTGACGCCCTACCGCCTGGAGATGCAGGCCAGGCTGGCGGTGGACGGCGCCCGGGACCTCTATGCCTTCTGGGGCGACAGCCTGGCCCGGCAGCTGCTGGAGGAGACGGACTGCATCCTGAATCTGGCCTCCAAGGAGTACAGCCTGTGCGTGTCCAAATATACGGCGCCCCCGGCCCGCCTCATCACCTGCGTGTTCGGCGAAGAGCGGAACGGCAAGGTCCTGGAAAAGGGCACTTTGTGCAAGATGGCCCGGGGCGAGATGGTGCGCTATCTGGCGGAACGCCGGATCACGGAGCCCGAGGCGGTCAAGGACTTTGACCGCCTGGATTACCGGTACGCCCCCGCGTATTCGGACGCGAACACCTATGTGTTTCTGCGGACCGGAAGGCCCGCGTAAAACCACCCATATCCCATATTCTATCAAACTGTGAAGGAGTGATCTTCGATGAAACGTGTCAGAATCCTGGCCGCGGTTTTCCTGGTGTCCCTGTTGTGTCAGAGCTTTGCGCTGGGCGCCGCGCCCGCCGCGGATGAGCGCTGGACCCGGACGGAGGACGGCGGCTATGTCACCATCCGGGTCCCGGCCGCGTCTGATCCCCAGACGGTGGACGTCTTCCAGCTGGCCGTGCGGTACGCGGATACCCAGGAGCCGGTGGCCCTGTCCAGCACATATCTGGACGGCTACCTGTTTGCCACCGTGCCGGCGTCGGAGGCGGGCCGCCCCCTGGAGGTGTTCCAGGGCACACAGCCCGTCTGGACGGACCTGGAGCAGCCGTATCTGGCGGTACAGGGCGCCAGTGAGCTGAACATCCGGGGCGTGATCTTCGGAGACAAGGCCGGGCGTCTGAAGCAGGACGCCCCCCTGACCCGGGCGGAGGCCGCCGTCATCGCCGCCCGTCTGCTGGACCTGCGGCCCTCCGGCGATCCGGGATACCGGGACGTCTCGCCGGAGGACTGGTTCTATGAGGCCGTCTCCGCCCTGAGCGCCATCAGCCTGGGCCCGGACGGCGGCCTGTTTGAGCCAGACCGGCCTGTCACCCGGGCAGAGGCCACGGTCCTGATGGCCAGACTTCTGGAGGCGGTGGGCTGGCTGGAGCTCCCACAGACAGCGGATCTGTCCGCGCTGGACCTGGCGGACGCGGAGACGATCCCCGATTGGGCGGTGGGGGCCTATCAGGCCCTTTGGTCCCGCAACCAGATCATCGCCATCTCCACCGAGCGGCCCAGCGGAGAGACCGATCCCAACGGCAACCCGGTGCTGGCGGACTACGCCGAACCGGAGCAGGCAGCCACCCGGGGCGATATGATCGAAATGATCAACCAGGCCCTGCGCTGGGTGCCGTGGTATCCCACAGAGACCGCCATCCAGCTGGGCTTCGACCGGGAGATGCCGGTGATCGACGGCTCCACCTCCACCTATCCCTACACCGAGGGCGTGTACAACGCGCTCTTCACCAACGGGACTGCCCACCCCCAGTTCCCTCAGAGCCACTCCAAGAGCTACGAATCCTACGAGCGGCTGATTGACGGCGACGTGGACGTGCTGTTCGCGGCCACCAAGGCCTCCGCCGACCTGGAGGCGCTGGCGGCGGAGCGGGGCGTGGAGCTGGAGTATATCCCCATCGCCTACGACGCCATGGTCTTTTTCACCAATGCAGAGAACTCCGTCACCGGCCTGACGCGGCAGCAGATCCAGGACATCTATGTCCGCAACGCCTACGACAACTGGAGCCAGGTGGGCGGGCCGGACGCGGCGCTGCTGCCTTACTGCCGGAACACGGACAGCGGCTCCCACGCCCTCATGGAGCGGTACTTCCTAGAGGACGGTGCCCTGTCCCTGAGCCCGGACATCCTGCAGGGCAATGTCTCCATCTCCATGTCCTCCGCCCTCACGGATGTAGCCGCGGCCCTGTCTCTGGATCCGCCGGCTTACGCCATCGGGTACAGTGTCTATGCCTATTACGACGTATATGAGGAGCTCATGGCGGATGTGACCCCCAACAAGCTGAAGCTCCTGGCCATCGACGGCGTGCAGCCCACCGATGAGACCATTGCCGACGGCACTTATCCGCTGGCCGGCTACAACTATGTGGTGCTCCGGGCGGATGAGCCGGAGAACTCCCCGGCCCGGCGGCTGGCAGAGTACATGGTCAGCGACGCGGGGCAGCAGGTGGTCTCCAACGCCGGCTTCCTGCCGCTGGCGGATTGACCGCATCCGGTCCATGGAAAGCCCCTTCTCCCGGTCGCCGGGTCTCGCATTTGGCCCCTCCAGGGGCCGCAGCAAGCACTCGCCCCACAGCGGGACGCATGGTTGATCATCAAGAAATCCAGCGGGGCGCAAGAAGTTGTTTTCCCGGACCGGCGGAATGTGGACAGAACTCGCCCAGCCGATCCGGGAGCAAAACGGGCAGGTTGAGCAACCGGGCCTCCGGGGGCATTTTGCCCCCGGAGGCCCGGTTGTTTCTGTCTGTGGCGAAATGTATGGCCAAACGCAAAAGCGGGAATTTGAATCGCCCAAAATTGTTATACATAGCAAGGGAAAAGACCGCTTTTCAGCTGAAAAGCGGTCTTTTTTTTGGAGCTGCTGGGCGGATTCGAACCGCCGACCTCATCCTTACCAAGCGCCCCCGGAACTTTGTTCTAACTATTTTTAGTGCTTTATGGCCGTATCCGCTCCAAACCATTTTCTTTTCGTCACTCTTTGAACGCAAGGTTTCCACCCATTCCGCCGCTGTCTGTGGCAGATTATGTGGTCAAACCATTGAGGCTGAAGACTTCTGCGATTTGACTGTTTGCACAAAAGTGGTCAGAACGCAGTTTTCTGCGCCACCGAAGTAATGGATCGACCTGCTTTTGGCAAGTTACCAAGAAAACACTTTTGCGATGGCGGTAACAATGAAAACAGGTGATTGATTTTATTAAGAGCGCCTCATTGCTATTATTTAAACTCAATGCTCGATGTTTGCACTTCCGGGACACCACACCGATATAAAAATAAAGCAACATGATTTGGATTTGGGCATTTGGGACCCAACATAATTGACTTCACTTTTAATGCTCGATCCAGTTCGCAATATAACCTTGGAACAGCTTCTCCTGAACGGGGCGAAGGAAATACACTCGCCAATTGAGGTAAGCTGTTACTAAAATGTCGAATTTCTTTCTCGTGTTCATAGTATGAAGACTTGATATAGTATTTTATCCGCTCTATAACATTTTCTATATACTGGCGGATAACCAACTCTTTCTGTCCCTCAACGTTATCTTTTAATTCTTGTATTACGCTTTCTGCGTTTGGCCCTCCTTTGACATCGGAACCGATATACAAAACATTGTGAAAATCATCCTCATAACCTATCTCAAATTCAATACGACAACCGGTCCCGTTTCCTCCGTATTGCACCCATAACGGAAGGCGTTCATCTTTATCCGCTGTCAAAGATAAAACGTATGTATTTTTGGGGTAAAGAACGTGACCTTTTTTATCGCCTGAATCTACTGTCTCGTCTCTCTCGCCAAAATACTGGCCCTCTTTCGGGTCATTTAAATATTCAGCATTCCCCAAAAACATTTTTATTCCAATATTGCCATTTCCCAATGCCGAGGTTTCTTTTGACTGTGTCAACATTTGATATAATGCCTCTAAAGTGGTATAGTGATATGCTTTCCCGATGTATATGGGGAAAATTTCGTAACATTTATCCTCCAAACAATCAATAGCATTGAGTTTTTGATAGATCTCAGGCGCCTTTTGTGGTTCTGTGTCTTTTAGTAAGGTAAGCTTATAAAAGGCCTTTTTATCAGAAGTATTCTTTAACTTTGGAACTCTGATCATCCCAGTTCCAGAGATATGGAATAATAATTGATATGGACTTATAAAAGACGCTTTCCAGAATTGTAGCAATTCCTTAACATCATAGTTTTCAAGCTGATTGAGGAATGATAAACAGTACTGATAGAGCGCGGTTGCAACATATACTCGTGTAGCATCTCCCGTTTTTGCTAATTCCGTTTCGTTTTTTATACTATTTGGCTCAATTAATGGATCAAAGAAGCAATGAAAGAGATCCCTTACCTGTTGGCAGGAAACAGGTGAATTTATTGTCTCCTTGTTAAACCACAAAGAGTATTCTCTCTGGGAAAGCTTATCTTCTATCCATGTGATGTAAGGCTCTGCCCAGTGACCTTTGAACAACTTTTCTTCTGTAGTTTTTTCTGGTGCAACTGAAAAGAGATTGGCCAATATAACGCATATTTCTGCATTGGAAATATTGCCTTCAGGATGAAATAATCCATCTGAATCTCCCACCATAGCGCCGATTGCACATACGAAATTGACGGCAACTATATTCTCAGGAGAATATAGTTTTTCTTTCATACCTATCATATCTACAAACACAGATTGCACCTTCTTTTCATTATTCTTGTGGCACTTGCCGTACAACTCCACCACACTCTCCTCGCTGAAATCATTTTTCCCACTTCACCGCAGGAAGCACAGGTGGGGACGGCCTATCTGATGGGCTCAATCTACCCCAGTACCCTTTCAGTGATATTGCAACGGTGTTAACAATGATAAGCCCCCGTCCCAGTTCACTCTCCAAAGTAAGCATCCACCAACTCAGCGAGTGTCCCCTGCTTGGCTGCCTCCGCAGCATCCGCCTGGACAAAATTGTGGTCGCTCTTTTGCAGTTCATCATCAAATCCGAGGATATAATTTGTGGCAATCAAATAGATGATCCGTGTCGGAGCCATACCGTAGACCTGTTTCTGCAAAATATGGCGGATACGCTCTTTCCCATCGGGAAATGCCGCTTTTAATCCCTCACTCCGATAGAGGCGCTTGACGATCTCCGTGATATAGAGTCCTGACTTCATGTACAGATCCGCAAAGGTCTTGTTGGGGTCATCAAAGCAGCCGGGATTATTTTCCTCCAGCTGATCCACCATCATCGACACCACCCATTTGGGGGTGAAAATCTGATTGGTCTTCTGCGGCGGAATGTAGTCAAAAATATCCTCATCCTGAGATTCATCGAAATAATTCGCAAGCTGCTGCTTCTTTTGCCAAAATTCCTCGATGGAGTCATTAAATACCACTTCGTCAAACAGATTGCCTTCAAAATGCCGTGTCTCGCCCGTTTCGGGATCAACATAATCGCCGCCATCCCTTAGGAATCTGAAGTCGTCCTCTGTAATCCCGGTCACCTCAAGGAACACTTCATCCTCTGTATATTCATCAAAATTCTCCAGGGTGAGATGTCCGTCGCCATAAGCCATGATGAAGCTGGGGATTGTGCGGGAGAATCCCCGCAGATGTGCCCGGACTTCTTCCTCGACGGAGCGTTTCTCCTGTTCTTCCTTATGCCGCTCCAGCCGCTCAACGACTTCCTGCGGCTTCTCCGCGATCGTTTTCTCCACAGCCGTCTGAACTGTTGCCATGAGCGTCTGCATAGCGGTATTCATATCCGTTTGATACTCCGTCTCCGCTTGCTGAACTTCTTCCTCTGTCTCAGCCTCCTGGCGCTTATTTTCCAGGCGGGTTCGGGCCAGCTTCTCCTGCTGGGCGTAGTCATCGTGGATCTCATCAAAAGTCCGGTCGATCTCTTTCTCTATCTGGCGCTCCAATCTGCCCTGAGCACCTTTTTTGACGCCGTATTCTTCTATAGCCGGTGGCAGGATTTTCTCCTTGATGTTGCTTTTTATCGTCCCCGCAATATTTTTCAGCTGCTCATGGACCTCTGTATTCTCAGCGGTTGAAATCGCGGCAATCTGTGCCGTTACATCCTCTTTGATCTCCTCATAGATCTTCGGGCCAAACAGATCCTGGGTCTTTCCAATTACGATCTCCTGCGGCAGATTCACTTCCCCATGCTCGTCTACATGGACGGTATCCATTCCGTCCAGCTTTTGCGTATCCGCCTTTTTCCCCTCCTCGTGGGCGGGGGTCAGCTTCTCCACAATCTCCCGGACGATTGCGGGAGCTCCAAATACGTTGCTGATGTTGCGGAACAGGAAGTTGGACATAAAGCCGCGGCGAACCACTTCCTGACTTTTCAGTTTCCTGGGAATGGACAGCACCGAGGCCGCATCCAGTTCCACCATTTTCCCCTCATCGTCCTCGCCCAAGACCGGGAAGAAATTCAGCAGCCGCTTGATGTTCTCCTTCCGATCATCCGCCGTGCCCCGTCCTCCCACGGTATCCGCGGACAGGTTGTTGGCAAACTCATCGAAAATGATCAGCGTTCTGGCTGGGTCAAAGTCAAACACATAGGCGGTCTCTTTGCGGAATCTCTGCCCATCCCTGGTCAAGATGCAGGGATTTTGCGCCCGGAACGCCGCCTGCATATAGGCGGACGGACTCTTCATATTGCACAGCATCAGGACGCCGCTCCACTCGGGGATCGTGACGCCCACCGTGAGCTGCCCCACGGTGAGGGTGATCGTCTTCTCATGCTCCGCAATGGCAGACTTCACCTTGTCGATGGCTTTCTCCGCCTGCTCGTCATCGCTTCCCCGGCCGTCACCCACGGCGGCCACAATCTCATACTCGCCAAACACCTCGTCCGCTTCCAGCAGTTTTTTCAACGCGCGGACGCTTGCCACGCGGTTCAGATACCACATGGTATGGGACAACTCCTGCCGCAGCTCCGGCGTGGAAAAGGGATACTTCTCCTGGGTCGTCAGGGCGTGAAGAAATTTTTTGATCTCCTCCTCGTGGATGAGACTGCCCTTCTCATCGGTGGCGAAAAATTCGTTCAAGTCAAAGGCGTAGTCCACTGTCCCCTCCTCCTCGGAGAGGTCCAGTCCCTTCTCAATGCGCTCCCGGATCATGCCGGAGAGCTGATAGGTAAACATGGCCAGCCTGGGCAGGGGCTCATAGGGGTTTTCGTCCTCGCCATCCCAGCTTTCTTTTGCCTCCTGCTCATCCGCGTAGGACCAGTTGAAAATCTGCTCTTTGGAGAACTGCTCGCTGGCCAGGGCCTTAAACGGCGTACCAGATAAGTACAGCGTGTGCTTACGGTGAATCTTGCGGAATGCCCGCTCGGTACGCATGGTGTCCACGCCCTCCTGGGCCTCGTCCACAATGAGCAAATCGAACTCCAGCTCGCTCATCCACCGCAGCTTATCATACTCCCCGCCAAAGTAGACAGAGCCCTTCAGTCCCTGCAGGGATTCAAAGGCGACCATGCCCTGGGGCGCGTCATCTCCCTGACGCCGCACCATAGCCACATAGTCGTCCCTGGACAAGACCCCGGGGCGGCCCCTGAGCGCGTCTGTGTCGGACACAAAAGCAAATTCGCCCCGCCAGCCGATGAATTTGAAGAAATCGTCCGCCCAGGAGTTGGCGATGCTTGGGCGGTTAGTGACGATCAGCACCTTGGTAAATCCCATCTGCCGGATCAGATCGTAGGAGGTTAGCGTCTTTCCAAACCGCGGCTTGGCGTTCCATAAAAATTCCTCGCCGCCCTTTTCAAAATAGGCCCTGGTCATGGCCACGGCCTCCTGCTGCTCCTTCCGCAGCGCATAGGTCAGCTTCTCACCGTCCGCCGGGATCAGCTCCCGCCGGGCAAACCGGTCAAAATAATTGTGGGAGGTGGGACCGTCCACATGGAACCATTCTGTCCCCGGCGTGCGCTCGACCCCAAGAGTCGATTCCAAAAAGGAGTGAAATTCCCGGTCGGTAAAATACTCCCCGGAGCCGTCCTTATACATGGCGTTGTCCTGCCAGGCCAGGACATGGCGGATGTCCGCTGTGTGGGTCTGCTGCTTCACCCGCTGGGCCGGCGTCTGCTTCTCTGTGTAGCCGATCTTTGTCCAGCCGTTGTGGTAGACAACGCCCGGCGTGTTGTAGGCGTAGATCATGGGCACGACCCGTTTGAACGACTGTATCTGGACTGCCATCACGCCATCTCCTTCACATGGGATTCAATAAACTGAATCTCTTGCTCATCCAGGCCATACTTTTTGTAGAGCTGCTGGTCAATCTCCGAGATGGATTGAGACCAATCAATGTCGGAATTTGGTGTAAAGTCTTGGAGAGGGACATATTGCCACTTAGGTCCCGGATTATGTTGAGTAATCTTTAAGATTCCTAACATGACCCTGCAAAACTTACTCTTAATATATTTCAGCAGATTTTCTGCCTCTCTTTTTGTTTGAAAGCAGCCAATTGATATGAACGTTTGTGTGTGCCCAATTAGGGGTTCACCAATTAGAGGTGTAGATAATACTTCTCCTAATGCTCCTGATCCATTTGCTGCTGGAACAAATACTTTGTAGGCCAATAAATTGTCCGGGGCCTGGATATATTGTTTCTTTATCCATTTGTATATTCGCTTTGCTTTAACCAGTCCCAAAATCTGAATGTATTCTCCATCATCTGGTTTTTGCGAGAAGAAAACAATATTATTAAGATTTTCAAGCACACTGGTCTTAAAATCATATTTATGGCCTTTGCTCAACAGTACTTCCGCTTCTGGATGCTCTTTATGCATTTGTTCAGTGAAGCGATAGGATTCTGATGCATAGATAATAGAAGTCAGACTTTCTGCAGAAATTTTCTCTACTTTATTGGCGATACTTTTCAATTCCTCAAAGACGACAAAATGCTTGATCGCCCCAAACTCTTGTGTTGCATCATGATATGTAATTGCAATTCCGCCTTTTATATCAGTATTTACAAAGACCTTTGAACTATTAGGTTCATAGTAGAGAACCTTCAAATGTGGATCATCCAACATCTTTTTATTCCATTCTTTTGGTGTGGAACCAGCATTGAATAAAAACCTTGCGGGATGAATCAATTCAACATGATCTGAAATTTTATATGTTCCATCTAAAAACAGGTGATAAATTGGTGGAGCAAAGGTCTTATTCTCCCCTATCGTCTCATCCTGATACGGTGGATTCCCAATAATAAAGTCAAACTTCATAGCCTTTTTCCCCTTTACCGGCAGAGATAAAAATTCCACGCTCCCGCCGCCCGTCCAATTGTGTACCAGACAACGCGGTTGTTTCTCCTTGTCCTCTCTCTCACCGAACATCCCGAACCAGTCGATCTGCTGGAACTGCTCCTCCGGCGTCCCATAGGGGACGGTTCCGGTCAGCCCGTCCATCTGCCAGATGTTCCAGGTGATGATGTTTGCGATCTTCTCATATTCCGCCCTGGTTGGCTTCCGTTTCCACCGCTCCTGCAGGTACTCCTCAAAGGTCATCAGCAGGTTGACCCTGGCGATCAGCACATTGTCCCCCTGGAACTCATATCCATAGGTGGCCCAAAACGCCCGCGCCGCCCACTCCAGCCATTCTGCTTCCGTCTGAGTATTCTCGCCCACCACCCGGAGCTTCCGATCCAGCAGGCCGACCCGCTCCCGGATGGGGATGGCCTCGCCGGTCTCCACGTCATACCGGCTGACCAGATAGGGGGCTTCTCCGCAGGTGATCTCCAACCTCCGGGAGTCTACATATCGCTCCCACCGCTTGCCCTTGGGAAACTCCACAGCGGCCGTCGGTGTCCCGTCTTTGAAAAACACCTCTTTCGCGCCAAACCACACCTCGTCGGCATAGTCGTTCATCATCTGGCACATCCACAGGGGGGTAAACACCTCGGCATGCTGGCGTGTCCGCGCCGACTGCTGCTCCATTGCCTTCCGCGCCCGCGTTTTGATAACAGATGCGTGTTCTCCTGTGATCAGGTCAGGGGTAATTTCTCCGTTGTACTCATATCGCTCGCCAAGAGAGGCGTAGGCGCCGGTGGCCCACATGATATGCTGTTTTGTCGTTTTGTCGAGCAGCATCCCGTCCAACAGCCCCAGGGCGTGGAGCTTCAGGACGTCGTCTTGAATATTGATGATCACTTGGGCCCTCCGCTGTTTCCCGCCCACAACAGGCCGGGAAATATTTTCAAATTCGCCGTTATTATATCATAACCCCTCTAATTCAACAACCAATCTTTTGTATGATTCTTCCATAGTGCATCAAAAGAATCAGGGTCAAGGAAACGCCGGCTTCGACGTTTCCTTGACCCTTACTTGATACCTCTCCCCAAAAAGTTGAGAGTTCAAAAGCGAAAAGTTGAGAGTTAATTTTCAAACCGCGCAATAATGTTGTCGTTTTTCACTCAATATCGGAATTTTCCGAATTTTTGGCTCAATTTTGTCCGCTACCAAATTGAGAGCAAGTTGAGAGTACCTTGAGAGTTCATCTTACTCGATCGTATAGTATTTTCTGGGATCATTGGGAGCAGAGCTATGCTCCTCAACAGGCCCACCGTTCGCTTTCAGCAGCTTTTTCATGTGTGTGACTAATGTCTGCCTGGACCGCCCTGTGTTCTCCTCCAACTGCTTCATCGTACACTGTCCCACATTGGCAATGTAGTAAACAATATCCCGATCCAGGGGTTTCAGTTTTGCCCATTCCTCCACACTGATGGACTTCAGCCCTTCCATCTTCCGCAGAGAACGAGATGCAATGTTGTTTTTAAGAACTAGAAGTACGGTCTTTTTATTCGGCTCGCTGAAAATAGGAGGCTCCAGGAAATAAGATCTCATATCCGTGTAAATCCGCTTAACACCCTCGTTCAGTTCCCGGACCCACCCAAAGTCGGTCAGAACCCGTGCAATCAGCGGATTTCTGGAGAAGCGTGTGGTCTGGATATTTTCCACCGTGACAATGCTGGGCAGCCTTCCTGGGCTCAAAAATTCAATGCGGTCATCATACATGGTCACACGGATATACTCACCGGAAATGGAGTAGTCCCGGTGGGTCACCGCGTTGACCAGCCCCTCCTGCCATGCAAACTCCGGGTATTCCGGGATCTTTCGGAACTTCCCGTCCTTCCCCAGCTGCTGGAACTCCCGCATTTGGCTGGCAATCAGCTGTTTCCCTTCTGTAATTAAACGGTGAAGGGGCTTTTCGATCGTGATGTCCTTCACTACATTGAATCCTGCGCCGCCCCCCGCCGTTGTCCCCTCATATCTCAGAAACCGGACCCTGGCAGAGGGCAGGAATTGCGTTGGTATTTTGCCAAACAGAAGGATCGCGGCCACTGTGATCTCCCAATTCCTGTCCTTCTGTTTGATAAGGCCCCTGGCTTTCAAAATATCCAGCGGGCTGCTCACATTCAATCCTAATATTTTGCAGTATTCTTCGATCAGGTCGTGATCCAAGTCATCCAGGGAAGCGTCCTTCAAAACCTGGCTCTCGTAGCTGCGGATGCCCTTGGAATACTCCAACTCCAGCAGCTGCTCCGAATTGAGTTTTCGGGAGGAATCTCCCACCCGCAGATACGCCTCGCCGTCTTTGCATTTGATCACATCATCGGGCATCGGGGCAATGTGGAACAGGAATACTTTTGTACTCTCTTCCGATGTGATCGTCTCCACCTTTAGTTCTGGAACCTTCTGCAAAAAGTCAAAGGGCGCCTGACGCAGTATATTCTCCTGCGCATCAGTGATCCCAGTAATCGCTCCATTGTCCTCGATCCCGACTGCCACCACACCGCCGGAAGCATTGGCCATAGCAGCAATGTGATGTGCAATATCTCTCGGTTGGATTCTTGCGCTTTTTCGCTCAAAGTACTGGCTCTCAACAGAGTGCTGGAGTTTCTCCCAGGTCAGCGACGGATCTATTTTAGAAATCGAAGCATTCATATCATCCCTCAATTCTTAGGCGGCGCCTATATGCTCAAATTATACCGTCTCCGGAGCTGTTTTGCAAACCGTTTCTGTCGCCTGATGGTTCATGGGCGCGCTTTGTTTCTGCTATAGCGTTAGCAAAGATTACTGTCGGCATAATGTCATTCCGCCGGTGTATTTTATAATTCGGCCAGCTTCCTTTTCAGTTCTTCATCCGTGAGTTCTCCCCGCCCGGACTGCGCCAGCAATTCCTGGGCTTTGGCCACAGCCGCGTTCCACTCATCCAGACTGATCTTCTTTCGATTCTTCCGCTGCTTCAGCCGGTTGTATGCCCGGTCATATTCGACCTGCGCCGGCGTGCGGCCGGCCCTGTCCCTGGCCTCCTTGCGGTGTGCCCCCACCTTCCGGCAGGTGCGCTCCGTCTCCCCAGGGGCGATGTTGTTGCAGTAGCAGGTGTTATACCCTGCGGTGAGCAGAAAGTATTTTCCGCAGTTGTGGCACCGCCGCGGTGCATTGCCCGCCGCCAGTCCTCGAAAGAATTCCACTTCCAGGAAATCCAGCAGACTTGAAAACCGGGCCTGCTCCGCCAAAATAATTGTCTCCCCATCAGACGGGGACACCATTGGCACAAACCTTACCTTGAGCGGAAAGCTGTGGTCCAGTTCATATGTATCTTGCCCCATGAGTTCCGCCGTTACCATGTCGCTATAGAACTGAAACATTCCCACTGCATAAGCCTCTGGATTTCTGCGATCCAGAGGTTCAAAGTATCCATCCAGCATCAGGGCTATCTGCTTTCGGAAAATGCGCAGAAGTTCACCTGCACCTGTAAGCGTGCGCAGATACCCATCTACCTCCGCTCGTTCCTCAGGGGATATCTGTCGAAGCCAGCTCCAGGGTTTCTCCAGCAGAGACGCGTTCTGTTTTATCGGCTGAGACCAGTCGATGTCCAAATCCCGGTAAACCGGCAAAACGGATACCAGCGTCCAGACATCCCGCAGCTTCTCCTGCGCCTGATGCACGGACTCCTCTGTATCCTCCCGCCACACATTCCGCACAGCGCGATAGAAGTCCTTCATACCCTGGTCGACCCCGTCCAGGACTTCCTCTTCCAGGTTCATAATGTCCACAACATACTGCCCGACAGGGTACTCCTGCTCCCGAACAAAAACACGGTCACTGTGGAAAAGCACTGTGAAGTCGTCCACGGCATCCAAAAAAGTATGCTCTGCGTCAAATGCTTTGTCTGCCATATACCCTCCCGCTTGTATCTGATTGACTTTTGAGATTTACCTAACCTGACCCCAAACTGTTGAACTGCAATTCAGAGTTTGCTACCATTGTATCAGGTTGAGTTTTAAAAATCAATCGGAGGTGCGTATGAAAATATCTATCTACAAGAGCTACGATGACCTGCCGCTGTTTCTCAATGCGGAAACGGTGGCAAAGGTGCTGGGCGTGTCCATCTCCAGCGCGTATGAACTGCTGCACGAGCCGGGTTTCCCAGTGGTCAGAGTCGGCAGCCGCATGGTGGTACCAAAAAAAGTTCGTTGCCTGGGTGTCCGCCCAGGTGGAAAGAGGTGCGCAAGATTGAAACTACCAGTCATGAAACCGTATGTCAGCAGGCGCAGATTTTCTCTGCCCAATGAAATCTGGACATGGAAACTGAGGCCCCCCGCCTTCGCGGTGCTGGCCTATCTCCAGTATCGTTGCTGCCGGAAGTTCGGCGGAGCCGTCACGATGGAGGAACTGGCGGAGCAGACCCGCATGAGCGCGGGGATGGCAAAGGCCAGCGTGGATGCTCTGACCAAAAAAGGGCTTCTCACCACTGATCTCCTTCCACTCCTGCCTGGGACAGAAGGGAGAAATTTCTTTTCGCTCCCAGACGAAGTGTTCCATCTGGGCCTTGGCCACAGCGCCCTGACGGTCTACGCCTACCTGCTCTACTGCGAGGACCGCCGCAGCCACCAGTGTCATCCCAGTTACAACACCATCTCAGCTGCCACCGGGCTTGCCGTCAACACTGTGATGAAACACATCAACAAGCTGGCGGAACGGCAGTATATCGCCGTGGAGCGCACCAACTACATTGACCACAACGGCATGAAGTGGAACGGCAACAACCTGTACACCATCCTGCCCATTCGACAAGCGGCGGATGCATTTTATCAACGGCAGCTGGCGGAGTTGGAATTGGCGGTCGCGCAGCAGCGAGCGCGGCGGAAAGCGGAGGGGCCTGGCTCGGCGTTTATCCCGGCTGGTAAGGGCCAGGGCGCATGATGGCCCTGTCAGCCCCTGTGGGCCGCTGTGCGGCCTCCTTCGGGGAAGGGCAGAGTCCCTGCCCGTCACGGCGGGTCTGGGCCAACGTGGGCCGGTTGTGGGAGGCGTTGCGGTACAAGGCTTCCGGCCCTTTTGGGATGGAACCGAGGGACGAAAGGAAAAGCAGGATAAAAACCGGGGTCGCCGGTGGCGCCTCCGGCCGGTCACTTCGCCCCGCAGTGCGGGTCGTTACGGGGTTTGGCGGTGTATCAAAAGTGGGGTCAAAAACAGGCAGCGGGGATCACGTTTGTGGTCACAATCCCCGAACCCCTACTGCCATAACGAAAAAACAGGGGTCACGCCCCGGAAAGGAGCAGTTTATGGGCAAAAAAGAGAGATTCGCCTTCTATCTTACCCCGGAAAAGAAAGCCATCCTGGAGCGCCGGTACCAGGAGGACGGCAGCCGGAGCATGACCGCCTTCATCGAGCGGGCGGTGGACTTTTATCTGGACTATCTCAGCGCCAACGATGCCGGTCTATTTCTCCCTACCTCCATCAAGTCCTACCTGGATGGGCGGCTGGGACAGCTGGAGGATCGGCTGTCCTCCATCGCCTTCCGGCAGGCGGTGGAGCAGGACATGGTGGC
>CDZK01029209.1_pt1 | contig 39957 bp, 36 predicted proteins | sample 557401 | NCBI WGS metagenome assembly CDZK01 (sample SAMEA3182108, study PRJEB8094) | gut metagenome | biome: human; feature: gut; material: Stool; isolation source: human stools | place: Canada | collected 2013-04-25 | reverse complement strand
GGTTTTATTCCTGTTCTGTCAATGCCTGAGCGTATAACCGGTTGTGAAATTAAGAAAACATTAACTTAAATATCTCCGTCTTTTACCATTTCGTCCAGTGTTTCGCATATCATGCGGCATCCGTACTCTATTTCTTCCGCCGATATGGTAAGTGGAGGCGAGAGGCGCAGCGCGCGCTTTTCATATAGCAGAAGGAATGTTATTACCCCCTTGTCCAAAAGGCGTTTCATCAGTTTTACAGGTGTCCGGTCGGAAGCGAACATCGGCGCCAGCATCAGTCCCATGCCCCTTATCTCCAGTATCGAAGGATGTACCAGATATTTACGGAACAGTTTTTCTTTTTCCAGCGTTTGCGGTATGATATCGCCCTCGGTCAGTATCTTAAGCGTTTCCAGACACGATGCGGCCACTACCGGGTTTCCTCCGAATGTAGTGACATGCCCCATCTTCGGATTGTCCAGAAACGTACGCATCTTTTCCAGCGAAGAAACGAAACCTCCTACCGGAAGCCCGCCTCCCATTCCTTTTCCTATTGCCAGTATATCGGGTACGATGCCGAAATTCTGATATCCGAACAAACGTCCGCAACGTCCGAATCCCGGTTGTATCTCATCTATTATCAACTGTGCTCCCACCTGTGTGCAACGCTCGCGTACGGCCGCCAACCAGCCGTTTTCCGGCAATATGAAACCGGCCCCGCCCTGTATCGATTCCAACAGGACTCCGGCAGTGCGTTCGGTTATCATATCTATGTCGTCGAAGTTATTGAACTCCAGAAAACGTACGTCCGGGATCAACGGACGGAAAGCGCGTTTCTGTTCTTCCACACCGAGCATGCTCAGCGATCCTTGTGTATTGCCATGATAAGCCCATTTGGCGCCTATCATCTCCGTGCGGCCAGTTACGCGTTTTGCCAGTTTTATGCTCGCTTCGATAGCTTCTGTTCCCGAGTTTACCATGTACAGGCAATCCAGCCCCGGTTCCAGCATTCCGGTCAGCATGCGGCAGTATTCGAGCGGGGCGTCCTGTATGAACTCTCCGTACACCATCACGTGCATGTACCTCTCCACCTGTTCTTTTATGGCCTTGACCACACGTGGATTTGAGTGGCCTATCACGTTGGCCGACACTCCGGCTTCCAGGTCCAGATATTTCTTTCCCGATTTGTCGTATATCCACGAGCCTTCGGCCTTGTCTATGTCCAGTCCCAGCGGGTAAGGCGTGGTTTGGGCCTGGTATTTCTTGAATTCTTCGAGTCTGTTCATAATAATTTCCCGCCGCATTTGTGGCGGCTGTGCAAAGTTATGTAAAAAACACCTTTTAATGTTCCGGATGCTTAGTTTTGTCCAGTGAGGAAAATGTTTTTATAACCGTATACGCAAAACGGAAGTCGCCTTGTCGTATAATTTGCTAACTTTGCATTCTGTAAAAAAAAATTGAAAAACAATACAGGACAAATGAAAAAATCGAAAGTATTTGCGGTGCTGCTGGCTGCGTTTGCGCTGGTTATGGTATCGTGTTCCAAAGAAGACGGCCCGTCGTCCGCCCCTCAGATAGGCGAAGTGGAAAACGCCGTAGACGGTATGAAACTGAAAACAGGCGAGAGCGTTACATTCTCCGCCAGAATGGTTTGCGAAGATCAGGCCTCTTTCGCATGGCTTCTGGACGGAGACAAGGTAGCGGAAGGCAAAACTTACACGTTTACTCCCGATAAGACCGGTTCGTTCGAGGTAGTTTTCATCGCTGTCAACAGCATAGGCCGCGATGAGGTGAAATTTTCGGTCAATGTAGTAAAATACAAAGGCGGCTTTTTCATCGTAAACGAGGGATCTTTCGGCCGTACGATGGGTACTGTGGATTATTTTGCCGACGCCTCGTCCCGTACCCCGGCCGTGTACAAAGCCGCCAATCCTGGCAAGGAACTCGGCAATACTACCGATTACGGCGCATTGTGGAACGGCAACTATTATTTCGTATCGAAACAGGGACGTAAACTGGTCAAGGCATCGGCAGCTGACTTTAAGGACCAGGGAGAATTTACTCCTGGCGTACAGGGCGCCGATGCCGACGGACGTTCCTTTGCCGGAGTAGACGCCAACCACGGAGTGTACACCACGGCCAACGGAGCGTACATAGTGGACCTCAATACATTTACCGGAATAAAATATCTGGAAGGTTCCAAAGGTTCCGGAACGACCGGAATGTCCGCACAATGCGGCGCGGCGGTGACCGAAGGCGACTATATTTTCGTCATAAACATAAAGGACGGCGTGCTGGTATATTCCAAAGCAGACTATTCTTTCATTAAAAATCTGTGCCCGGCTCATATAGGTTTCGTAAAGTCCAAGGATGGCTCTCTGTGGGCTTCGGATGGCGGCTCGCTTTACCGCATAAACACGTCTTCGCTTTCCGTAGTCAAGACCGACCTGCCCGAAGGACTTTCCGTATATACCGACCAGTGGGCATGGAAGCCGGCCATGTTTGCCGCTTCGTCTTCGGAAAACGCTCTTTTCTTCGGCTGTGCGGACGGATATGAAGTGAAAAAGATATACAAGTACGAGATAGGCAATGCCTCTTCGCTCTCGCAGCCTTTCGTACAGGGCGGGGCGACCGATTTCCTGTACGGCGCAGGCATACAGGTCGACCCTTCGACCGGTGATGTCCTGGCTTCTTTTACCGGTGTAAGCTGGGGCGACAACAAAAACAAACTCGTAGTGTTCGACGGTAAAACCGGAGCGGAAAAATCGCGTTTCGAATACGAAGAGTACGTTTTCCCGGCTATGATTATATTTAACGACTGAAGATAATACACGACTGTAATTTTCACTCCGGCATCCCCTGAAATGGGGATGCCGGAGTTTTTTTTAACGGATATAAGCTATTTCCCCCAATGATAGCCGGGAGTAAATTTGCTTAAAAATTTATTGCGATGAACATACGGAAAACATTTGTTGCAGTCGTTGCCATGGCGGCTGTATTTTTGGCCTCAGGGTGTAAAAGCGGCCGAGAGTATGCCGGCGGGGAAACGGCAGGTATAACCGGAGTGTCAGACACGATGACCGTGGACCGGGTGCTGGTTTCGGCCGACTCCCTTTCCGGTCATGAGGTTGTGTTTGAAGGTGTATGTACCCATATATGCGCCCACGGCGGAAGAAAAATATTCGTGATGGGTTCCGACGATTCCAAAGTGCTCCGTGTCGAGGCCGACGGCTTCATAGGCAGTTTTCCGGAAGAGACGGTCAACAGCATAGTCGTCGTTAAAGGCATATTGGCCGAGGACAGGATAGACGAGGCGTATCTCGATGCATGGGAGCAAAAAATAAAGGAAACAGAAGCCGTGAACACGGCCTCCGAAAGCTCCCATTGCGATGCGGAACAAAAAGCCCAGGGCCAGGCCGATATTAAAAACGCCTTCGACCGTATCGGGGATTTCCGCAGCAAGATAGCCTCACGCACGGAAAAAGAAGGCAAGCCGTACCTTTCATTCTATCATGTGGACGCCTCGCAGTACGAAATAAAATAACCGGGCCATAAGCTGTATGACGCTAACATACCGTTCGATATTTAATGTAGGTTGTTTATTTCTGTTTCGCCTGGCCCTGGTCTTTTTGGAGCGGCAAAAGAAAGCTGAGAGAATGTTTACGGACCTATGGTATGTCCTGCCGGAGCGCCGGTAAAAAAATACCCGGAAAAATACTATGAAAAAACACATGTCGATATCGGTCGTAAGGAAATGGAGCCGCATAGTGCACCGCGATTTGTCGTACCTGTTTGCCGGGGTTCTTATAGTTTACGCCGTATCGGGGATATGCCTTAACCACAAACGCGATTTCAACTCCGATTATTTGATAAAACTAAAAAAATACGACATTGCGCGATCTCTTCCCGCCTCCCAGGACGGATATGACGAGGCATTGGTAAAAAGTCTACTGGAACCCCTTGAAGAGGACGGCAATTACACAAAACATTATTTCCCTTCGGAAAATACGATGAAAGTGTTTCTCAAGGGAGGCTCTTCGCTGACCGTAAATACCCGAACCGGCGCAGCGCAGTACGAATCGGTGAAAAAACGCCCTATCCTTGGAAGTCTCAACCGTCTGCATTACAACCCGTCGAAAAACTGGACCGTGTTTTCCGATATTTTTGCAGCTTGCCTGATAGTAATAACTATTACCGGACTGGTGATGGTCAAAGGGAAAAAAGGACTGTGGGGCAGGGGAGGGATAGAACTCTCAGTCGGCATAGCAATACCGCTGTTGTTCATATTTTTCCTTTGAAATGTAACGGAATGGTTTTTAAGTGTAGATTTTCAGCCTCCGTCTTATGCATAGTGTACGATACTTGTGGCTGTTTTTATGTACATCTGTGTAAGATAAGAGCCGTGTAAAATACGTTTTGCCTTTTATTTCTTTTGCCCTGCCGCGACGGATTTGTAGTCTTCGCTGAACATGTCCCTGTCGGGAAAACCGCCCTTTACCGATGAAAGAGCGCGGGACATCATGTTTTCTATCTTTTTCGGGAATTTTGAACCGGCCCATGTACTGGTATTGGTGACGAACACCCATGTCGTACCGTTTTTCTGCCGTTTTACCATCGCCGATGTCCCGGCAAACGAGCCGGAACGCGTCCAGTTGCCCCGGCCGTACGTGTTTATCCAACCTATCGGCAACCGTCCCCGTACATTTTTCGTCATCTGTTGTACTGACGAAGGTTTTAATATATCATCGGTGCCTCCGAGTCCGTCTATGGCGCATACGAAACGTGCGATCTCGGCCGGCGAACCTACCCATCCTCCAGCTCCGAGCAATCCGCGCACATCGTTGCCTCCGTCGGATTTTGGTACGTTTTGTCCGCTCCCGTCGCACGAAGGTATGGTTTTTTCATTCTCAGGTTCGTAATAACGCGCCTCGTGCGGGTATTTCCTGTCCGAAGTGTTGTATGCCATGTGCATGTCGTAACACCCGGCCGGCCGCAGTATGTTTTCCTTTATGTACGTAATGTAGTCCGTGCCACTGGCTTCTTCAATCACCTGCGATAGTATCAGGTAGCCTACGTTCGAGTACGACACGCGGCGGCCTGGCGCATTGCCCAGTTCGCGCGAAAGTACGAAGCGTATCATAGTCTGTTTGTCGGCCGGGGCTTTGGCATCCATCTTGCGGGCTATGTCCAGCGAACAGAACATCGGATCGCCGTATTTGAGGGTAAATCCTCCGTCGTGCCGCAACAGGTGCTCCACCGTTATGTCCAAAAAACGCTTGTCGCGTATGTCGGCATATATGCTGTCCGAAAGTATACCTTTCGGGCCGAACACTTTGTCGGATAGTTTTATCCTGCCTTCCTCGCATAGTTTCATGATGCCGGCTGCAGTTATCAGTTTGGAAACGGAAGCCATACGCATTATGTGTCCCGCATCCATCTTTTCCCCGGCCTCTTCGTCGGCCCAGCCGAAACCTTTGGCATATACCAGCCTGCCGTTCCGCGTCACAGCCACCGACGCTCCTTTCAGATGCCACTCACGCATGAAGTTGGTGATAATACGCTCCATTTTTTTTGTGGATTCCAGATCAGAGTCGCCATTGCTTATTCGGCGGTTTACTGCCGTAGGATCCGGTTCGATGTCCCAGCCTTTGTCTTCCGATGTCGATGAGAATAGGTTCCAGGGCCCGAGTATGGCCAAAATAATTGCGGCGGCGACAAAAAGCGCTGTTTTTTTGTGCTTTATCGTCCGGTATTTTTCAATCGCGGCTTCTTTTATGTCGCTTGCCTGCATTTATGCGGTATGCAATATGGAAACGGCACAGGGAAAATCGTTTCCGTGCCGTATCGGTATTTTTATTTCTTTTTGCTGCCGTGAACCTCCCTTAGTTTCATAGCCGTAAGCGTGTTTTTCATAAGCATCGCTATTGTCATCGGGCCTACACCTCCCGGTACCGGGGTTATGTAACTGCATTTAGGCGCTACATTCTGGTAGTCCACATCGCCTTTGAGTGCAAAACCGGACTTTTTCGAAGCGTCCGGGACGCGGGTTATACCAACGTCTATCACCGCCGCGCCGTCTTTTACCATATCCGCCGTGACGAAATGCGGATTGCCTATCGCAGCAACCAGTATGTCTGCCCGGCGGGTTATTTCAGGCAGGTTTTCGGTGCGGGAATGGCATATCGTGACCGTGCAGTCGCCTGTGGGGTATTTTCCTGACAGAAGCATGGATACTGGTATGCCTACGATATTGCTGCGGCCTATCACAACGGCGTTTTTTCCTCGTGTAGCGATACCGTAGCGCGATATGAGTTCTATGATGCCGGCCGGTGTAGCCGGTACCAAACGGCCCTGCCCCAAAGCGAGGCGTCCCATGTTCACCGGGTGGAAACCGTCCACGTCCTTGTCGGGAGATATGCTTTCCGTGACCAGTTTTTCGTCTATATGGGCAGGCAATGGCAGCTGTACTATAAAACCGTCTATGGCAGGGTCGTCGTTAAGTTCCGCTATTTTGTCCAGCAGTTCTTTCTGGCTCACCGTATCGGGAAATTTTATCAGCGTGGAGTCGAACCCCACTTCCTCGCACGAGCGCACTTTGGAATTGACGTAGGTGACGCTTGCCCCGTTGTCGCCCACCAGTACAGCTGCCAGATGTGGTGCACGACGTCCTTCGGCTTTTATTTTCTCCACTTCGGCTTTTATCTCGGCTTTTATCTCGGCCGATATTTTTTTCCCGTCCAGTATTTCCATCTTCTGTTAGAATTTAGCTTGTATTCTCTTTTTTTGCGCGCCTCAAGGGAAAAGTTATCTGCGTCCGGGACGCGCGCCGCCCATCATACGCATCATATTGGCTCCGGCGCCTCCCTGCATCATTTTCATCATTTTTTTCATGTCTTCGAACTGTTTGAGCAGACGGTTTATCTCCTCTACCGGTCGGCCGGAGCCTGCGGCTATGCGGTTTTTGCGAGAAGGATTCATAAGGTCCGGGTTGCGGCGTTCCTGGGGAGTCATGGATTGTATTATCGCTTCGACATGTTTGAACGCGTCGTCGGGTATGTCTATATCTTTTATGGCCTTGCCCATGCCTGGGAGCATGCCGAGGATATCCTTCATGTTGCCCAGTTTCTTTATCTGCGCTATCTGGCCCAGAAAATCATCGAATCCGAACTGGTTCTTGCGGAATTTGCGCTCCAGTTCGCGTGCTTTTTCCTCGTCGTACTGGGCATTGACTTTTTCTACCAGGGATACGATATCGCCCATGCCGAGTATGCGGTCGGCAAGTCGTTCGGGATGGAAAACCTCCAGCGCTTCCATTTTTTCCCCGGTTGATGAGAATTTGATCGGTTTATCGACCGTCGCTTTGATGGAAAGGGCCGCACCGCCTCGCGTGTCGCCGTCGAGTTTGGTCAGCACCACGCCGTCGAAATTAAGACGGTCGTTAAATGCCTTTGCGGTGTTCACTGCGTCCTGTCCTGTCATCGAGTCCACCACGAACAAAGTTTCCGACGGGTGTACGGCCGCATGTACGCGCGATATCTCGTCCATCATCTCCTCGTCTACCGCCAGACGTCCGGCGGTATCGACTATCACCGTGTCGAGCGAATGTTCGCGCGCGTATTTTATAGCGTTTTCGGCTATCTGTACCGGGTTTTTGTTTCCGTCTTCGGTATATACCTCCACGCCGATGCCCTCTCCGAGTACTTTCAACTGGTCTATGGCCGCCGGACGGTAAACGTCGCCTGCGGCAAGGAGAACGCGGCGGTTTTTCTTCGTTTTAAGATGCAGCGCCAGTTTTCCGGAAAAAGTGGTCTTACCGGAACCCTGCAGACCGGCTATCAGTATGACTGCCGGTTTCCCTTCTATGTTTATGTCTTTCGCGCCGCCGCCCATAAGTTCGGTCAGCTCGTCCTTGACTATTTTTATGAATACCTGCTTAGGGTTGAGCGAAGTATGTACACGTGCGCCTATGGCCTTTTCCTTGACGCGGTCGGTGAATTCTTTGGCTATCTTGTAGTTTACGTCGGCATCTACCAGCACGCGGCGTATTTCCTTGGCCGTTTCAGCTATCTTTATCTCGCTTATCTTGTGGTCGCCCTTGATTACTTGCAGGGCGCGGTCCAGCTTTTCGCTCAGATTTTCAAACATATTCTTAAATGTGTGTGTTTCTTTTGGGGAATGAGATTTTTTTCAAACTACAAATTTAGTCATTTTTCCTGTTTCCCGGTAATACTTTCCGGCGCCTTTTCCCGTAAAAACCGCTTTTCCTGCTTTATATATGCCGGACGGAAGACGCATGGTACGGTTTCCTGCGATTGCAACGAAAAGATCCGGAAAGGATATCCCTTCCGGATCTTTATTTATAGCTTTGGTTCTATTTTAAACAGCGTTTACAATAAACGCTGCGTGCAGAGCCCGTTCGATATTAATATCTGTCCAGCCGGGGACACCCGGCCGGCTTGCAGTTTATTTGTTTTTGCGGGCGAGCGCTTTTTCCGCTTTTTCTATTATCGCGGCCGCATTGAGCCTGTATTTTTCCATAAGCTGTTCCGGTGTGCCCGATTCGCCGAACACGTCCATAACGGCAACGAATTCCTGAGGTACTGGATTGTTGCGGACAAGTAACGAGGCTATGCTTTCACCCAGCCCACCTTTTACGTTGTGCTCTTCCGCCGACACAAGACAGCCTGTCACTGCCACCGAGTCCAGTATCGCCTTTTCGTCCAGAGGTTTTATGGTGTGTATGTTTATAAGGTCCACGCTTATGCCTTTTTCTTCCAGCGCTTCGGCCGCTTTTATGGCTTCCCATACCAGATGCCCTGTGGCGACGATCGTGATGTCACGGCCATCGTTGAGCTTTATTGCCTTTCCTATCTCGAACTTCTGGTCGGCAGGAGTGAAGATAGGAACTTTGGGACGCCCGAAACGCAGGTAAACGGGGCCTTTGTAGTCGGCTATGGCTTTCGTGGCGGCTTTTGTCTGATTGTAGTCGCACGGGTTTATCACAACCATTCCAGGCAGCATTTTCATCATGCCGATGTCTTCGAGAGTCTGGTGCGTGGCGCCGTCCTCGCCCAGGGTAAGACCGGCGTGCGAGGCGCATATCTTGACGTTTTTGCCGGAGTAGGCTACCGACTGGCGTATCTGGTCGTACACGCGGGCGGTGGAAAAATTGGCGAACGTGCCGGTGAAAGGTATCTTTCCGCCGATGGTAAGTCCCGCCGCCATACATATCATGTTGGCTTCGGCTATACCTGTCTGGAAAAACCGTTCCGGGTGGGCCTTGATGAACTTGTCCATTTTGAGCGAGCCTACCAGGTCCGCACACAGGGCCACTACATCGGGGTTTTCATCGCCCAGTTCGGCCAGTCCGTCGCCGAATCCGCTGCGGGTATCGTTATTACCCAGTATTTCGTATTTTTTCATCATTTTTTTAGCGAATGTCTTTCCGGTTAGTAATCTCCGAGTGTTTCGGGGTTTTGCGCCAGGGCGTCTTCGAGTTGTTGGGCGTTGGGGGCCTGGCCGTGCCATTTGTTGGTGTGCATCATAAAGTCCACGCCGTTGCCCATCATGGTCTTCATTATCACTGCTATCGGACGGCCTTTGCCTGTCATGGCCTTTGCTTTTTCCAATCCGAACACCACCTGGTCTATGTCGTTGCCGTCGCCTATGTGAAGCACTTCCCAACCGAATGCGCGGAATTTGTCTTCGAGGTTGCCCAGCGAAAGTACCTGGTCCGTAGTGCCGTCTATCTGGCAGTTGTTGGCGTCCACGGTGGCTACGATATTGTCAACGCCTTTTGCGCCGGCATACATCACCGCTTCCCATATCTGGCCTTCCTGCAGTTCTCCGTCGCCGTGGAGCGAATATACGATATGGCTGTCGCCGTTGAGTTTTTTAGCCAGCGCAGCGCCTATGGCCACAGATAGCCCCTGTCCCAGCGAGCCGGACGCCATGCGTATGCCCGGAAGCCCTTCGTGCGGGGTAGGGTGTCCCTGAAGGCGTGAGTTTATCTTACGGAACGTTGCCAGTTCGGACACGGGAAAATAACCCGTGCGCGCAAGTACGGAGTAAAGGACGGCCGAAAGATGACCGTTTGACAGGAAAAACAAATCCTGATCGCGTCCGTCCGGATCGAACGGTTGCGGCGTGTGCTCCATTACTTTGTTGAACAACGCTACCATGTATTCCGTACAGCCCAGCGCGCCGCCCGGATGCCCGGAATTGACAGCTCCTACCATGCGCAGGATGTCCCTGCGGGTCTGCGTACAGATATCTTTTAAAGATGGTGATGACATTACGAATGATGTTTTGTTTAGAAATCGAACGATGCAAAAATAATGTTTTCTGCCGAGAAATTTTGTATAGCCGGCGGTGTTTTTTATTGTCACGTTCACACTTCGCCCGACTTGTAAGCGGGAACGTATGCCCCGCCACAGGAATACGCACTATGGGGTATGGTCGGTACGGAGTTTAATGAGCCGTTTGTTTTTCTTTTTCCGTCACTTCATTGTGTTTGAAGAATATGGCGAAAAGTATGGCCAGGACCATTACGTAACCGGCAAAACACAGCCAAATGGACTGCCAGTCTTTCATGCCGTCGGCCGCGGTGAAGAACTTTCCGATGATAATGCCGCTCGTCCAGCTGCCTAATACCGCGCCGAATCCGTTGGCCATCATTATAAACAAACCCTGTGCCGACGAGCGTATTTTCGGGCTGGTGGATTTGTCGACGAACAGCGAGCCGGATATGTTGAAGAAATCGAATGCCATACCGTATACGATACACGAGAGGATAATCATCCACAGTCCTCCTTCCGGATTGCTGAATGCGAACAGCCCGAAACGGAACACCCATGCCAGCATGCTTGTCAGTATCACGGCTTTTATTCCGAAACGTTTCAGAAAGAAAGGAATGGCAAGTATAAATACGATTTCCGATACCTGGGATATCGAAAGTATTATAGTGGAATACCTTACCACAAACGAATCGGGATAGGCATATTTGAAATCGTCGAGAAACACATCGCCGTAGGCATTGGTCAGTTGTAACGCAGCGCCCAAGAATATACTGAACAGGAAAAACAATGCCATTTTACGGTCCTTGAACAGTTTGAATGCTTCCAGTCCGAGTATCTGTGCAAGCGTCCTGCCTTTGCCTGCTGTGTTCTGCGGAGGCGCTGCCGGCAGGGAAAACGCGTACAAACCGAGTAATATGGCCGAAACGCCCGCTATGTAAAATTGGTTTTCCGAGGCTTTGTTCCCTGTCAGGTTTGTAAGCCACATGGCGGCGATGAAGCCCACCGTCCCCCATACGCGTATCGGAGGAAAGTGTTTCACCGTGTCGAGGTTGGCTTTGTTGAGCGAACTGTACGCTATCGAATACGACAGGGCAAGGGAAGGCATGTAAAATATCATTCCCAGCAGTATCACCCAAAAAAACGTCACTGGGTCGTCTACGGCCGGAAGCGAAATAAATGTTATCCCGTACAGGATATGCAGTATTCCGTATAGTCTTTCGGAATTTATCCATCGGTCGGCAATCATGCCGCAGAGTGCAGGCATAAAAATGGAGGATATTCCCATGGTCGAGAATATGATCCCGAAATCCTCGCTCGCCCAGTGCTTGGTTCCGAACCAGTAATTGCCAATAGTGATCATCCATGCTCCCCAAACGAAGAACTGGAAGAAATTCATCGTTATGAGCCTTAGTTTTAAACTCATGTTATCCGTGTTGTTTTTTTTTGCCGGCGGATAATTCCCCGGATGTTTTTATCTTTGATAAATGACGCGCAAAGTTAAGTATAAGAAATTGTTTAAATTTTGATTGTTCCGGCTTTTTTTGTCCTGCTCGTTTAAGCCCGAATTGTACAGTATGCTGACATGAACGGTCAAAAAAAATCTCCTGCGGGAAAATTGAAAGGCTTCTTAAGCCTTTTTCATTATCTTTGAAACCTCAGTTTACATCTAAAAAAACGATATGAAATGAAAAAGAGTATTTTTTACGCATTTATCCTCGCTGCATCAGTGTGGGCTGCCGGCTGCGGCAAGGCGAAACAGCCCCTCGAACTCGTAACCGACCAGTATGGGGTTGCATACAAAGTAAATCCTTCGGAAAAAAACGTTTATCTGGTGTTTACCGGACATTACAGCACCGATGACGACGGACACTTCGAAAATTTCGACGGAGCGGACGATGTCCTGAAAATAATGGCCGAGCATGACGTGAAAGGATCGTTTTTTCCCACCGGCAACTGTTTCCGCGTGGACCGTTACCAACAGGTTATAAAAGACATAATATCGCAGGGACACTACCTCTCGGCCCACTCGGACAAGCACCTGTTGCTTTGCTCGTACGGCGACCGCAGTGAAGATTACGTCACAGAGGATTCCCTTACCCGCGATATACAGGGTATGGAGGTGGAACTGGAAAAATTCGGACTTACCAAAGACCAGTATTACTGGATGATACCGCCTTACGAGCACTACAACCAGTTCAGTGCCGACATACTCCGCAAACTGGGTTACCACCTTGTCAATCCCACTCAGGGGCTCGTTACCGGCATGGACTGGATGGGACCTGAGCATCCGCAGTACCATTCGGCACAGAAACTCATCGACAATATATGGAAATACGAAGCCGAGAATACTCTCGACGGAGCCGTGATCCTGGTACACGCGATGGACTATCCCAACCGTACGGACGATGACCGTCTGTATACGCATTTGGGTGAGATCATAGAAAAATTAAAAGAAAAAGGTTATGGCTTTAAGACATTCAAGGATGTAATAGCCGCCGAAAAATAACGTTCAAAAGATAACCGCGCAAAAAAAGCGGGGCCTTTGGCCCCGCTTTTTTTGCGCGATTCATTGAAACATCCGGGTTATTTTTCGGCGAACGAACCGAGTACCTTTTCCCTGACGGCGGAATATTTTTTCATATCTTTTTCCTGGCAGAAGAATACCAGCTGGTAGTAGTTTCGCTTTCCTTCTATGCAGGCTATGTCGTACATGAAATGCACCCCGTCGGATATTATGGTAAAACTGTTGGAAATACGCGGCAGAGCATTTACCACCAGGGTATCCGAATCGATGTCGGATATTATATCCAGACCGTCCACATCGTTCCCCCACGCATCCAGTACCACGCTGTTATATCCGGCCAGATCCGGCGTATAATAATCCGAAAGTCCCTCGTCCGACAGCATTTGCGCGAATATTTCCTTATCTTCTTCTATCACCATGGTGTACAGTCCCTTTATCAGGTTTACATAACATACGGCCGCATCTTCGTTCATGGACTTGTTTTCCCTCGCCTGTGAGGGCACTTCCAGAGAGAAACTGCCTGTTTCCACCGTTTTCGTGCCTCGGCCCGCATCCCCTGCCGGTGAGCACCCGGTGATAACCAGAATGAAAATAAGAATGACAGAAATCGTTTTTTTCATGGTAGTAGCGTATTTGATTCAAAATTAAAAAAAGACAATGTGTGTCGAATTATTGGTTTTCCCGGAACGAACCGAGTACCTTGCCACGCAAGGCATCGTATTTGTCTGAAACAGCCTTCGGCATTGACAGATATATCATGTAAAACGCATCCTTCCCTTCTGTGAAAACGTAACTGGTTTCAAAATCTGTACCGTCTATTTCGATAATGAAACTGTTGTCTATGCGTTTCATCCCGTTCACAACGGACGTATCGGCAGTAACGGAGGACACGAGTTTAACACCTTCCACGGCATTGTCTCCGTTTGCCACGTTTGCCATGCATAATTTGTTATAGCCGTACAGGTCCGGCGTTACGACGCTTTTCAGATCGTTGCTTTCTACAAAATCCGAAAGTTCTTTCTTGCCCATCTTATAAACCCCTAGATGTATTCCTGAAGTCGTGTCGCCGTACGTTATCTCTGACTCGGGGTCCAGATGGCTGTAATTGTGCATCATGGCAGGAACTTCCATGCTGAAACGTCCCGATGTCACCGTTTTGGTGATACTGTCGTTTATAGCTGACACAGCGATGTCGCTGATATCCTCCGTGATCCCGCCTATGCCTTGCGCCTCATCCGGAGCCTGTTGCTCCGAAGGCCCGCCGCACGAATACAGTACTGCGGCGAATATTGCCAAAACTGCCTTTTTCATATCCTTATGTGTTTTTGTAAAAGCAACCGGCGCCGTCTGTCGTACACGCCGCGCAAATCAATGACTGCTATGTTGCTTCCGGCTGTACCGGAAATTAAAGAACCCGTACCGGCATTTAGAGTTCCCTTGCCGGATTTTTCACCGTAAAATCGGAACTGCGCAGCACCTGTTTGTTGTACATAAGCGGCTCGCCGGTTTCTATCGAGCGCAACGGCATGCCCAAAGAGCGCAAAAGTGCGTCGCCTGCGGCCGTGTCCCATTCCATAACGCTGCCCATCCTCGTGTATTCGTCCGCCAGTCCTTCGGCCAGGGTACAGTATTTGACGCAACTGCCCATGGGTAATATCTCGGCGCCGGGAATGCGTTCCGTCAGCGCTTTGTAATAATCTTCCGTCGCTTTGGTGCGTGCCGACTTGCTTGCAAGGCATATGTAGTGGCCCGTGCGGGCGGAAGCAGGAAGCTGTGACGCACGTATTTCGTCCACTCCTGAAAAAGACGCCGCCCCTGGTTGTACCGATGCTTTCACTGCCGGTATTTTGTCCGTGCCGAAGTAAAGCGCTTTGTCTTCCGGCAGGTATATGACGCCGAAAACAGGCGAACCTTTCCTGCAAAGGGCTATGTTGACTCCGTATTGCGGAGAGCCGTTTATAAACTCTTTGGTGCCGTCCAGCGGGTCCACGATAAATACTTCGTCCCAGTTTTTACGTACCGAATAGTCTTCTTCGGCCCCTTCCTCGCTTATCACGGGAATGCCTGTCTGTCCCAGAAAAGAGTTTATTGTATCCTGTGCGGCGTAATCGGCATCCGTGACAGGCGAATTGTCAGCTTTTTCCTTTACCGAATACCGGGCTTTGTTTTTTACTTCCAGGATGGCTCCTCCGGCCTTTACGGCCGCGTTTATCATATCGAGTAATATCCTTTCGTCCTTGTCCATCGCGCGAGTGGGTTTAATATGCGGACGATGCGCTTTGTCCGTCGGCCAGTTTTTTTGCCGATGAGGTGCCTATGCGCGTCACTCCAGCTTCTATCATTCTTTTGGCCGTTTCCATGTCGCGCACACCTCCGGCGGCCTTTACAGGCAGCGGAGAACCGTACTCCTTCATTATCTTCACGGCTTCTATCGTAGCTCCCGAAGGTTTTCCGTTTTCCGTCTTATAGAAGCCGGTCGATGTCTTGAGGAATACGCGGGACGCGTTCGCCTCTCCGAAGTTTTCAAGAACCACGTCGCGTATCAGCTCCGACAGGCCTTCTATTTCGTCTTCGCGCAGCGCTGCCGTTTCCAGTATCCATTTTGCGGTTTTACCGGCGTTAAGCGTCAGCTCCGTGCAGCGGCGGACTTCTTCGGCTACGGTTTCCGTTTTTCCGCGCTTGTACATCGGGTAGTTTACCACGAAATCCAGCTCGTCTGCTCCGTTTAATATAGCCTGCTTCGCCTCGGCCATTTTTTCGTCTATCGAATACGTGCCTTCGGGAAAACCTATCACCGTGCCAACGAGTACTTTCGAGCCTTCCTGGTCTATCGTCTTCCGGGCATCGGCTACCATGTCCGGACGTATCATTATCAGTTTGAAGTGTTCCGCTATGGCCTCCTGTATGTAACCGTGTGCTATTTCCCGGTATTTTTCGACCGGTATGCCGGCTCTTTCAGGGGTGTCGAGGTACGTCGAATCGAGATATTGTTTTATGTCCATTTCGTTTTGATTTTATTGTTTCGTAGGGTACAAATTTAATTTAATAAACCGTACATACCTAAGGATAAAGGTAAAAAATGGGATAAATGCCGCCTCTTTGCGCGCCGATGTGCGGGTATATTGCTGCCGATGTGCGGCGCGGGTGCTCTTGTGAAGATGTAAAAAGGCTGAAAGTGTGCGCTGTACGATAAAAAAATAAGACTTGTCAAAAGCTTGACAAGTCCTAAAAACTAACCTAAACTCAAAACTATAACTATGAAACTACTACTTTTCTATTTTGACGCTGCAAATGTAATATGTTTTTGTGCCGCGCGCAATATTTTCGCGCATAAATTTTTGTAAAAAAGGCGTATTTAACATTTTTGCCGCCGTGAAATACGTTCCACGTACGTTTCAGGCCCTTTGTTTTTCCTCACGATGCAGACGTATGGTTTTCGCACGGCTTATCATCATAAGGGCCACACCTCCGGTAAGTATCTGCATTATGGTTTGCGTGGCGTGGTTGAGCGTAGCGAACGCCATCGCTATGTTGGGCGTTATGGCCGCTATGCCAAGTATCGGTATGCCTATTTTCATCGCCGTGTGGTATGCTCCTATGCCTCCCTGCACTGGTACGAGCTGGGCCAGCCCTCCGACTGTCATAAGGTACAGTATGTTCGCCGCGGACAACGACGACGTTTCCCGGAATGCGTAGCTCATGAAAAATATCATAAGGTAATACATGAGCCATATCAGTACCGTGTAGCTCACGAAAGCCCATTTTCGGGGCAGGCGCGTCACTGTCTTTATCCCTTCGGCCATGCCGGATATGAAATCGGCTATGCGGTGGTAAAGTATCGTATGGCGGAGCTTTTTGCGGAACACGTATATTATAAGTATACAGGCCGCCAGTATGCCCAGAAGTATGTATTTATAATCCACCGCCGGTGGAGCCGCCCCTGCGTCTTTGCGTATGGTTATCAGCTCGTATGCGAAAGTTTCGATATTGTCGTACTGGAGCATGAACGTGAGCAGAATGCTCAGGGCGAGCATTATCACGTCTATCGCTCGTTCCAGTATCACCGTGCCCAGGAGTTTGCTCACCGGTATTCCTTCGGCCTGGTTCATGGCGGTGCAGCGGGCCACTTCACCTGCGCGCGGCACTACCAGGTTCGCTATGTACGTCACGGTGACCGAATTTACCGAGTTTGCGACCGATACGTTCCGGTAGCCCATCGCTTCGAGCGGTATGAGCCATCGTATCCCTATCAACACGAATGCGGCGTATCCGGTTATGAAAGAAAGGGCCACGTAGAAATAATCGGCCTGTTTGATCGCCGACCATATGCTGGCCAGATCGAGTCCTGAAAATGCGTAGTAAAGCAGCCCAAGAGCCATTGCCGGCAATAATACGAACTTCACCGAGAACGAAACGGTTCTTTTTACGGCTGGGTTTATGGCCATTTTTGTGTCTGCTTGTATGTTGTTTTTCTTTACGTTCTTTTACCCTTCGCGTAACCGTGCAAATATCGCATTTTTTTTACGATATGCGGAAAAATGTCGTACAATTATGGCGGCGTCAGGTCCTGGACGGAACAAGTGCCCGTCCAGTTGGAGCAGGACGGGCATTCCTGCCGTCCGCAGGCTATTTTAGATGCAATATTCCGCCGCTTGTAAAAGTATTTTGCGTATTTTTGCCAGTTGTAACAATTGACGCGCTATGTTTGCCAAAGCCGGATTTTTTATCGTAAAGATGCTTTCACGGATACCTTTCGGGGTTATGTACGTTCTGTCGGACATATCCTCCTGGATGCTCTTCCATGTGATAAGGTATCGCCGGAGTGTGGTTATGGGCAATCTTTCCATGTGTTTTCCTGAGAAAAGCTCCGGCGAATTGAAAAAAATAGCGCGCGATTTCTACCGGGGATTTACCGACACGATGCTCGAATCCGTAAAAATGCTTACCATAAGCCCGGAAGAAGCGTCGAAAAGGTTCCGTTATCAGGATGAGGACAAACTACGCGGTTTTCTGAACGACGGTCATGACCACATAATGATATTCGGGCATTGTTCCAACTGGGAATGGCTCATGTTCACCCAGCTCATTTTCCCTAAAATGCACGTTGTAGCCCTTTACCAGAAGATAGAAAACCCGTTCATAAACGCCTGCACGAGGCACGCCCGCGAACGGTTCGGAATGGAGGCCATGGAAGCCAAAAACGCCCTTTTAGGGCTTTCCCGCCTTAAGAACGACGGCAATTCGATGGCAGCGTTCGTAGCCGACCAAAGCCCTGCCCGCCAGTTGATAAAACACCGTGTAAAGTTTTTCGGCATAGACACTCCGGCGCATATCGGCGCGCACCAGATAGCCACCAGGCTTAAATTCGGGGTGATATTCCTCGAGATGCGCCGTATCTCTCGCGGGCATTACCTTGCTGTCACGGAAAAGATATACACCCCCGGCGAACCGGTAGGGCAGTACGAGATAATAGACCGCTTTTTCGACCGCCTCGAAAAACAGATAAGGCGCGATCCGTCTTGTTGGTTGTGGACGCACCGACGTTGGAAATACGCGGATTTAAAAAACGATCAGAAGAAACCTTCCGCCGATGAACGAAAATAAACTGTCTTTCGCGGTAGTCGTGCTCAACTGGAACGGAAGGGAACTGCTGGAAAAATTCCTCCCTTCGCTCGTGGCCTGCAACCATCCGCAGGCACGGCTGTACGTGGCCGATAATGCCTCGACTGACGATTCGCTGGAATTTCTCAGGCGCAATTATCCTCAGGTCGGCATAATACGCAACGAAGCCAACTACGGTTTCGCCAAAGGCTACAATAAAGCCCTGGAGGGCCTTTCCGAAGATGTGTTCGTGCTTGTGAACTCGGATATAGAGGTCACTCCCGGCTGGCTCGATGCGGCAGTTGCCGAGTTTGAAAACAATCCCTCGACAGTGGCTGCGCAGCCGCGTCTTCTGGACTACAAGGATAAAAAGATGTTCGAATACGCCGGCGCTGCCGGCGGTTTCATAGACAAACTCGGATACCCGTACTGCCGGGGACGCATTTTCACCGAAATAGAAGAGGACAGAGGGCAGTACTGTGAAAATACCGACATATTCTGGGCTACCGGAGCATGCCTTTTCGTGCGCAGGGACGCTTTTGTGCGGCTTGGCGGATTCGATGCCGACTTTTTCGCCCACCTGGAAGAGATAGACCTGTGCTGGCGCATATTGAACAGCGGCGGGCGGGTGCGTTATCTGGCTTCGTCCAAAGTATATCACGTAGGCGGGGCTACCCTCAAAAAGTACGACGCCCGCAAAACATATCTCAATTTCCGCAACAGCCTTTTCGCGATAGTGAAAAACATGCCGGCGTACAGGATACCGTATGTCGTTTTGCTGAGGCTTCTTCTGGACGGAGTGCAGGGAGTACGCTTTCTGGGTGAAAAACGGCCCAGGCATACGTGGGCTTTGGTGCGCGCTCATTTTTCTTTCTACGCCAATTTTATGAAAATGTGGCGCAAACGTTCGCTCACGCCTGCCAAAACCAGAAAATACTACCACACGGGCAGTGTCGTTTTACAGCATTTCGTTTGCGGTAAGAAATATTTTTCGCAACTTTAATCCATGCGTACGACAAAGGACAATATAGCGGTCCTTTACGAGGACAACCACATCATCGTCGTTTCCAAACGTCCTGGCGACATAGTTCAGGGCGACAAAACGGGCGATATGCCGCTTGTGGACATAGTTAAGGAATACCTTCGCGAAAAGTATTCCAAACCGGGAAATGTTTTCTGCGGGCTTACGCACCGCATCGACCGGCCCACGAGCGGGGCTGTCATATTTGCCAAAACGTCCAAAGCTCTCTCGCGCATGGCCGAGCTGTTCCGTACCGGCGGAGTGGAAAAAACGTACCATGCAATACTGCCGCTCAAGGACATTCCGGATGCCGGCACATTGGAAAATTACCTTGTCCGGGACGGCCGTACCAACCGTTCGCGCGCTTACGATACCCCGCGTGAAGGAGCTAAAAGGGCGGTTCTGCATTATACGGTACTCTCGCGCGGAAAAAATTACATGCTCGCGCAGATTGATCTGGAAACCGGCCGCCACCATCAGATACGGTGTCAGTTTTCGTCTATAGGACTTCCACTTCGCGGCGACCTGAAATACGGCTCTCCGCGTTCCAACCAGGACGGCAGCATAAGCCTTCATGCGTGGCGTATCAGGTTCGAGCATCCCGTAAGCCATATCCCGGTTGACGTGGTTGCCCCTTATCCGGAAAACGAACCTTTGTGGGAAACTCTCACTTGTCAGAAATAAATATCAGACAGGCTATGCCTGTAAAATAACTACTATGGAACAGATAAGCGTTTTCGATATACTCAAGATAGGCATAGGCCCTTCGAGTTCTCATACCCTCGGCCCCTGGAGGGCTGCGGAGCGTTTTTTGCGCTGCCTGAAGGAAAAAGGCGTTTTTACCACCACGGAAAGAGTACGTGTCACACTTTACGGTTCACTTTCCATGACAGGGCGCGGACACTATACGGACATAGCCGTCATGTTGGGCCTTTCGGGTTACGATCCGCAGACGATAGATCCCAAGGACATACAGCCCGTCGTATCCCGTATAACGGATTCCGGGGAAATGGCTCTCGCCGGGGAAAGGAAGATACGCTTTTCCCGCGCTCAGGACATAGTCTTCGACCGCGAATTCCTGCCTTTCCATTCCAACGGCATGACATTCTCCGCCTTTTCCGCCGACGGCGGGGTGCTGGCCGAGGAAACGTATTATTCGATAGGCGGAGGTTTCATAATCCGTGAGAACGAACAGCCTCAGCCATCCTGCGGTGCAAAGGCTTTCCCGTATCCGATACAGTGCGCCCAGGATTTGCTCCTTTACACGGTCGAAAACAAATGTTCGATAACGGACATAGTACTGGAAAACGAAAAAACGCTCGATACCGAAGAAAACGTCCGCACCCGCCTTCTACAGATATGGGACGCCATGTTGCGAAGCGTGTACACCGGATGCCATACGCTTGGCGAGCTTCCCGGCGGGCTGCACGTCAAACGCCGCGCCGCATACGTTTACGACAGGATAAAACCTTATCTGATATACGAAGATTACCGTGATTGGGCTCGTCAGTTGCGCCGTATCCGTCCGGACTCCCAGAATATTTTCACGTGGGTGAGTACTTTCGCCATAGCGGTAAACGAAGTCAACGCCTCGCTCGGACGCATAGTCACCGCGCCTACCAACGGCTCTTCAGGCGTCATACCGGCCGTGCTGCTGTACTATCTCTCGTTCGTAAACCCCAAGGCCGGCGATGACGAGATAATAGAGTTCCTTTTGGTCAGCGGCGAGATAGGAAGCATTTTCAAAAAAGGAGCTACCATTTCCGCCGCACAGGGCGGATGCCAGGCTGAAATAGGCGTGTCTTCGGCAATGGCCGCTGCTGCGTTGTGCCACGTTATGGGCGGACAGCCTTCGCAGTGTATTGCCGCGGCCGAGATCACCATGGAACATCATCTTGGCCTTACGTGCGACCCGGTGGCCGGGCTGGTGCAGGTGCCATGTATAGAGCGCAATTCAATGGGTGCGATAAAAGCTATCACGGCCGCCAACTGGGCTATAAACAACGACCCGTCCGTGCCCGTGGTAAGCCTCGATAAAGTTATAAAGACCATGTGGGAAACGGCGCTCGACATGAATTTCAAGTACAAGGAAACGGCACAGGGCGGACTTGCCTCCCAGATCCCCGTCAGCCTGCCTGACTGTTAACGCCATTTCCGTGACACACGTATGTAAAACGTTGAATATCGATAATATGGAAATAAAAGAAAACGTATCGCTTTTGCCGTACAACACATTCGGGATGGACGTCCGTGCCGACTTTTTCGTAAAAGCCGGCAGCCGTGACGATGTCGCCGGCGCCGTGTCCCTGGCAAAGGAGAAAGGACTCCCGTTGCTCGTTCTCTCCGGCGGGAGCAATATGCTCATAACGGAGGACTTGCACGCCGTAGTCCTGTATATGGATACGCGTGGCATAGAAACGGAGGACCGTGACGGTACCGACACTCTTGTCCGTGTCCAGGCAGGTGAAAACTGGCACGGGTTCGTACAGTGGACTGTGGAAAACTCTCTCTGCGGAGCGGAAAACCTCGCATACATACCGGGTAAGGCCGGCGCTTCGCCCGTACAGAACATAGGGGCCTACGGAGCCGAGGCCAAGGATATAATAGAAAGCGTCGAAGCTCTGGACGTCAGCACGCTTGAAATACGCACATTCACCAATGCACAGTGCCGTTTCGGTTACCGGGAATCCGTTTTCAAAGGTGAATACAAAGGCCGTTACATCATATTGTCCGTGCTTTTCCGCCTGCATAGGGAAAGTGGATACCAACCGCGTCTGGATTACGGCAACATACGCGCTTATCTGGAGCGGGAAGGCATCGCTTCGCCCGGTATAGCCGATGTGGCGCGCGCGGTAACCGCCATACGCATGGAAAAACTGCCCGATCCCGCCAAAACGGGCAACTGCGGCAGCTTTTTCAAAAACCCGGTACTCCCTCGTTCGCAATTCGAGGCACTGTCGGCGAAATATCCAGGCATGCCGTCTTTCGGAGTTGAAAACCCATCCGACGGACATTACAGGAAAATCCCGGCCGCATGGATGATCGAGCGCGCCGGATGGAAAGGCTATCGACGCGGAGCTGTCGGGGTGCATGAGAACCAGGCGCTCGTGCTTGTCAACTACGGCGGAGGTACCGGGGCCCAGGTGTTGGAACTGTGCCGCGACATATGCCGCGATGTGCAGGAAAAATTCGGCGTTGTCATCAGTCCCGAAGTCAATATCGTGGACAATGGATCGATAAGGAAAATCGATGCCTGCAAATGATTTTTCAGGCTTTTAAAAGCGTATCTTTGTTTTTGGAGAAGACTTAAAAACCAAGAAAGCTATGAAAACTTTGACAATTGCGGTAGTGCTTATGGCAGCAGTGTTCCTGCTGCTGTTTGTCGGTTTGCACCGGCGAAAAGGCGGAGGATGCTCAGGTTCCGGCTCGTGTGGCAACTGCCGTGGCGACGGCTCGTGCGGCAGGTGATGTTTGATGATATGGCCGGAAATATTCCGGTATTTATACGGTTATGTTATGCGGACATGTCCGTATTGAAAAAATAAAAGGAAAGTATTAAGGTATGTACGATATGATTTTCCCGGTTTTTGCCGGTGTTTCCGCACTTCTGGCGGCCTATTACGTATTTCTTATCGCGGCCACGCGTCCCGTGAGGGAAAACGGCTCCGGCCCGGAAGAACAAGCCGAAGGTATTTCCGTGATAACGGTCGGCCGTAATGCGATAGACAACCTGCGCTCGCTCATACCTTCGGTAATAGCCCAGAAATATCCGCGCTTTGAACTTATAGTGGTAGACGACCGTTCGTTCGACAATACGGCGGTATTCCTCAAATCCATACAAAGGAACTATCCGAGCGTACTGAAGGTCGTAACCATACCGGAAGATACGACATACCCCTGGCCCGGCAAGAAATTCGCCGTAACTATGGGCGTTAAGGCGGCCCAGTACGAACGTATAGTCCTCTTGGATACCTCGGCCCTGCCGTTGTCAGAAAACTGGCTCTCGAATGTAGCCTCGGCTTTCGACCGCAAAGGTACGGACATGGTACTGGGTTACAATTTTTATAAAAAAGGCCAAAGGGCCGTATCGTCGTTTTTCGCGGCGTCGTCGTTCCTCTTTTCCTCCGATGCTATGGCATGGGCGCGGATAGGCCTGCCCTTCAAAGGCGAAGGCTCCAATTTCGGGTTTACCAGGACGATGTTCTTTTCCGGAAGCGGGTATATGAACAACATGCGCATACCTGCCGGCGAAGCGGATTTCCTGCTCGGTGATTATTCCGACGGCACCAATGTGTCCGTGATGGCATCCCGCCAGGGTTTCGTGCAGTGCGGTAGCGTTGACACCATCAGGCAATGGCTGGATAAGGCAATATCGGATTATGCCTCGTTCCGTTGTTATAAGTTTCCAGTGATGTTGCGTGCGTTGGCAATGCCGTTGCTGAAAGTGCTTTTCATTGTTCTGGCTATAGCGTGCGGCGTCATATATTGTTCGTGGTGGCCTTTCTGGGTTGTCACAGCCGTACCTATGGCATTGTCTTTTGCCGCCGGGTTTGTATGCTCGGCCCGTTTCCGCGCTACGCGGTGGATGGCCTCAGGTATCCTGGCCGATATGGTGTTGCTGCCGGTAAATGCCGCCGTATGGCTCTCCGCAATGTTCGCAATACCTGGAAAATGGAAGTGAGCGGCAAGGAAAAGGAACTGATAAGGGACGCACTGTCCGGCTCGCAGGCTGCTTTTGCATCCCTGTTGTCGATGTATTGGACCGATGTGTATTCTTTTCTGGCTTCCAGAAAACTCTCGCCCGAAGACGCCGAAGACCTTTGTATAGAGACATTTTCCAAGGCTTTTGAAAAACTCGGAACTTACGACTCCCAGTACCGTTTTAAAACATGGCTCATAAACATAGCCAAACACAACCATATAGACTTCCTTAGGAAAAACGAACCGCTCCTGTCGCTTTTTTCGGAAAAAATACTCTCCGACGGTTGGGACATACCTGCAGTGGCTGTGGCTTACGATACCCCGGAGACAGAACTTATAAACAACCAGACTATCGAACGTTTCGCTGCCGCGCTCGAATACCTCAGCCCACGCTACCGTCAGGTCATGCGGATGAGGTACGTCGACGACATGTCCGTCGCAGGCATTTCACAAGCATTGGGCATTTCCGTGTCCAATGTTAAGGTCATACTGATGCGGGCCCGCCGCGTCCTTATGCGGGGGATGGAGTAGGTTTGTTTGTGTTTTCTTGGTAATCAGTGTTTTAAACGCATGTTCGCGTATGTTTATTATCGTGGGTAAAAAATCAAAACTTTCGATTATGGATATACGGATGGCGGTCTTTACGGCATTTGCCGCCTTGTTCAGGAGTTGCGGCGCAGGGAATTCAGCAGGACTGTCCGTCAGGGATGACACCTGATACGAAAATGTCAATCCGCATTTCAAGCTGCGTCTTTGTTACGGCATAAACAAGTAAATAGCGGACAAGGCGGATATCGGTGCCGTGGGAATCAATTATTTTATCTCAGGCGGCCTGTCGCTGGCATTGCTTAAACCCGTATATTTGTGGGTAATCGAAAGCGACGGACTGGTGAAATATACATATTTACGGTATGGGCAGGCAGGTTCCGAGTTCGATTATTATTTCTCCGAACTGTCAATAATGAAATACGGCGGAGAGGGATCACGGTTTGTGCAACGCATTTTACATATCGCTGAATTACGGAAGAAAATGAAACCGACGACTACACGTCCGGGAAAAGAAGAAACCGGTGAAACGGAAAATAAAGACATGCCCTTGCGTAAACCGCACTGGCTCAAAGTAAAGATAGGAAGCGGGGCGGAGTATCCGTTCGTGCGGGAAAAAATAGAAGGCTCACGCCTGCACACGATATGTCAGAGCGGTGCGTGTCCCAATATGGGCGAGTGCTGGATGGCCGGTACCGCCACATTCATGGTACTGGGAAATATATGCACCCGTTCGTGCCGGTTCTGTGCCGTGACCACCGGCCGGCCGCTACCTCCCGATCCGGACGAACCTCGCCGCGTAGCCGAATCGATACGCGATATGGGCCTTCGCCATGCCGTGATAACGTCCGTCGACCGCGACGACCTGCCCGACGGCGGCGCGGCGTTCTGGGCCGAGGTTATACGCACTGTCAGGAAAGTATCTCCGGGAACAACCGTAGAAGTGCTAGTACCTGATTTCAAGGGTGTTGAAAAAGACATACGCACGGTGGTCGAAGCCTCTCCCGACATAATATCGCACAATATGGAAACAGTCGAACGCCTTTCCCGCCAGGTGCGTGTCCAGGCGCGTTACGACCGCAGCCTCGAAGTGCTGAAAACCATGAAACGCCTCGGAGCGCGGCGCACCAAATCCGGAATAATGCTCGGACTGGGTGAAACGGAGGACGAAATACTCGCCACGCTTTCCGATTTGCGATCGGCCGATGTGGATATCGTCACAATAGGGCAGTACCTGCGTCCTACAAAGGAACATCTCCCTGTATCCGAGTACGTCACGCCGGAAAAATTTGAATTTTACCGTCAGCAAGGGCTAAGGATGGGCTTCCGCATAGTACAGAGCGCGCCGCTGGTACGCTCGTCCTACCATGCGGCTGACCATGTTTTTTAAACCGGTATTGTCGTAGTCCTGGTAAAACCTGCATAAAAAAAACGAAGACATGAACAGTACGTCACTTCAGGCAAATGAAAAAACGCCGTCTGCGGCAAAGCATGGCATTTCTGCCGGTAAGCCTGCGCCGTTGGGTTCGACCGTTTCCGACGGAGGGGTTAATTTTTCCATGTATTCCAAAAATGCCCGAAGCGTAGAACTGTGGCTTTTCAAAAATCCCGAAGATGCAGTTCCGTACCAGATAATAAAACTCGATCCTGAGAAAAACCGGTCTTACCATTATTGGCACGTGTTCGTCGAGGGTGCAGGCGAGGGGCTTTATTACGGTTACAAAGTACATGGGGAGTACGCCCCGTCCAAAGGGCTGCATTTCGACGGCTCGAAACTCCTTTCGGACCCTTTTGCCAAAGGCATATACGGGGCCGGCTACAGCCGTGGCGACGCATCCGTTTTCGGGTTGGAAAATTCGGCTACCGCACTCAAGAGCGTAGTGGTTGCGGACGGCACGTACGATTGGGAGGACGACCGCCATCCACGCCGCCCGCTATCCTCGTCCGTCATATACGAAATGCATGTCGGCGGTTTTACAGCCAACCCGAATTCGGGCGTGTCGCCGGAAAAACGAGGTACATTCCTCGGTGTGGCAGAAAAGATACCATACCTGAAAGAACTGGGCATAACGACTGTCGAACTGATGCCGGTGTATGTGTTCGACCCTCAGGATGCTCCCCTTGGACTGGAAAACTACTGGGGATATTCGCCTGTAAATTTTTTCGCCCCGCACTGGGGCTACGGTTCATCTCCCGACCCTATTGCCACCATACGCGAATTCAAGGACATGGTAAAAGCGCTCCACAAAGCCGGGATAGAAGTTATCCTCGATGTGGTATACAACCATACGGCCGAATCGGGCCGAATCGGGCCGTGGTTGAACTTCAAAGGACAGGAAGCCGGCGTGTACTACATGCTGGATGAGAATAAACAGTTTTCCGACTATACCGGCTGCGGCAATACGGTGAACGTGAGCGATCCCATCCTACGCCGTGTGATGCGGGAATCGTTGCGTTACTGGGTGGAGCAAATGCACATAGACGGTTTCCGTTTCGACCTTGCGGCAGTGCTCACCCGGGGCGAGGACGGACAGGTGCTCGTCAATTCCCCGGCAGTGAATTCGATAGAGGTGGACCCCGTGCTGGCCGATACCAAACTCATAGCCGAGGCGTGGGATGCGGCGGGGCTTTACCAGCTCGGATTTTTCGCCGGGCGCAACGGGGATACGCGTTGGGCGGAATGGAACGGCGCCTACCGCGACGACATACGCAAGTTTATCCGTTCTGACGAAGGCATGGTGCCGATACTTGCCGCCCGTATAATAGGTTCGCCCGATATTTATGTCAACCCGCACCAGGATATAAACCAGAGCATACATTTCGTAAGTTGCCACGACGGTTTCACTATGGGCGACCTTGTCAGCTACAACTGCAAGCACAATCTTCCCAACGGCGAGGATAACCGCGACGGTCTGGATGAAAATTTCAGTTGCAATTACGGCGTGGAGGGCGCTACCGACGATCCTGCAGTCGAAGCCGTCCGCGAACGCCAGGTGCGCAATTTCATGACTGCAATGTTCTTTACCCAAGGCACGCCTATGTTCGTCATGGGCGACGAAGTGCGCCGCACGCAGTTCGGCAACAATAACGCCTATTGCCAAAATAATCCTTCGGCTTGGTTCGACTGGAACGATCTGGAACGTCACGGGCAGACGTTCGAATACACCCGCAAACTGATAGAGTACACGCAGGGCCTGTCGCTTTTCGAACTCAAGGATCTAATAAAAGTAGGGCATGACATAAACCGTCCGTACGTACTGTGGCACGGTGCAGCTCTCAACGGGGCCGACTGGTCGCCGTCGTCACATACGTTGGCCATGGAAATGGTACATCCGGAAAAGGGCGAACACCTGTACGTGGTGTTCAACATGTACTGGGGCGATATAAGTTTCCAATTGCCAAAACCAATTCACGGGCGTTGGCACCTGGTAGCCGATACGTTCCTGCCGGCTGGGGAGAATTTCACGTTCCGGGAGCTTTACGACCAGGAAAATTATATGGTCAAAGACCGTTCGATTGTCATTTTGTCGGATTTCAGCTTAAAAAAATAGCCGTATTTTACGTGTTTTCATTTAACGCATTACTCTTTTGCCGAAGTGTAAAAATGCGTTGACATGTGTTTTGGACGCGTTTTATTGTCCGTATGAAAGTGTTAAATACTTTTACATAGATTTTTTTTATCGAAAACATCTTTCCAAATCTTGACCGCAGAAGTAAAAAGTCGTACATTAGTTAACTAATTAAGGACTATTAACTAATGTACTACCCATATGCCTAAGACCATACGTATAAGGAAAGGGCTGAACATACACCTTAAAGGCCGCGCTGAAAAAGTATCTTTCACGGTGCCTTCCGATGGATTATATGCGGTTTTCCCCGATGATTTCCCGGCAGTGGCGCCTAAACTCGAAGTTTCCCAGGGAGACAGGGTGCTGGCCGGAGATGTGCTTTTCCGTTTCAAAAAATCCGAAAACGTTTGTTTCACGTCGCCAGTATCGGGCATTGTCGAAGAAATACGCCGGGGCGAACGCCGTAAAGTGGAAATGATACTCATACGCGCCGATGTCGAGCAATCGTACCGAGGCTTTTCGCTTCCTGAAAATCCGTCATCGGGGCAAATCAGGGAACTGATGCAGCAAAGCGGGCTGTGGGCTTTCTTCCGCACCCGTCCGTTCGATACCGTACCCATGCAGGACGCTGTGCCGCGTGACATCTTCGTATCCACGTTTCACACTGCGCCGCTGGCTCCCGACACTCAGTTTACCCTTGCCGGCCGGATGAAAGAGTTCCAGGCGGGTATCGACGCCCTGGCCGCACTGACACCGGGAAAAGTATGGATGGGAATGGACGGTGCGGTGTGCGATTCTGTTTTCGACACCGTGACAGGCGTCGAGAAAATCCTCATAACAGGTCCGCATCCTGCCGGTAACGCCAGTGTGCTTATAAACCATACACTCCCTGTCAACAAAGGCGAAACGGTGTTCACCATGTCCCCGGAGGACGTAGCGACTGTAGGCTCGTTCATGCTAACGGGCAAATACAGTCCGATGCGGAAAATAGCAGTTACAGGTTCCGGCGTGAAAAAACCTGGATACGTATCGGCGCTTCAAGGCGCTTCGATTGAAAAACTTACCGATGGAAATATCCGTGGCGAAGAAAAAATGCGTTTCATAAGCGGTAACGTTCTGACGGGCCGTGATGCGGGACGCGACGGCTTCATAGGCTTTTACGACAACCAGGTGACTGTGATCCCCGAAGGCGACCGCGACACGCGTATGTTCGGCTGGATATCGCCTTCGTCCGACAGGTTCAGTTTCCTGCGAGCCGGGACTTTCTCTTGGCTGTTCCCTTCAAGGGAATACGAACTAAATACGTCGACCAACGGAGAGCCGCGTCATTTTGTGCTGACCGGCATATACGGGCGCGTGTTCCCGTTCGATATTTTCCCCGAAGAGCTGGTAAAAGCCGCCATCACGGGCGATGTCGAACGTATGGAAGCGTTAGGCATATACGAAATAGCGCCTGAGGATTTCGCCCTATGTTCTTTCGTATGCCCCTCGAAGATAGAACACCAGGTGATAATCCGCCGCGCTCTGGACAAAATATGCAAAGAGGATGCAGGGTACTAACTCAAGGACATAAGATTACAGATGAACAGACTGGACGATTTTTTTGAACGCAACGCACGCCGGCTTGAGCAGAGCCGGTACAAACGTTGGATGCCGATATATCAGGGATTCAGGACTTTCCTGTTCACCCCGCGCCGGGTGGCCGGAAAAACCGACGTGCAGATATTCGACGCAGTGGACCTGAAACGGGTGATGATAATGGTCGTGCTGGCCCTGGTTCCGTGCATGCTTTTCGGTATGTACAACGTCGGATACCAGCACTTCGAGCAGATAAAACATATTTACGGTACGGATTACACGTTTTGGGAGGCTTTTCTCTTCGGAGCGCAAAAGGTAGTGCCGATGCTCATAGTAAGCTACGGTACGGGCCTTGGCATAGAGTTTTTCGTGTCATACCTGAAAGGTCGCGACATCGAGGAAGGTTTTCTCGTATCTGGCATGCTGATAGCCATAATAATGCCGGTTACCATGCCGCTGTGGATGATCGGCCTCTCCACTGCGTTCGCAGTGATAATAGGCAAGGAAATATTCGGCGGCACGGGCATGAACGTGTGGAATCCGGCTCTGTTGGCCCGCGCATTCGCATTTTTCTCGTATCCGACGTACATGACGGGAAGCAAAGTATGGGTTGACGGCGCAGGTACGGTGGACGGCATGTCGGGCGAAACGATAATAGGCCAGCTTGTGGAAAACGCTCCCGTGGCGATGCCGGTACAGGGAGGTGCGGAGTATTCGCTTTCCGATATTTTCTTCGGGCTTATACCAGGCTCGGTGGGCGAAACATCCACGTTCCTTATAATACTCGGCGCGTTGTTCCTGATATACACCGGAGTTGCTTCTTGGAAGATAATAGCCGCAGGTATTGCAGGCGGAGCTTTCACCGGGATAATATTCAATCTCGCCGGTCCCGAAGGCAATGCGCTGATGCAATTTCCCTGGTGGGAACACCTTATGATAGGAAGTTTCGCTTTCGCTTTGGTATTTATGGCCACAGACCCCGTTTCAGCCGCCCAGACCGAAACGGGAAAATGGATATACGGTTTCCTGGTAGGTTCGTTCGGCATACTGCTTCGCATAGCCAACCCGGCGTATCCTGAAGGCATGATGCTGGCCATATTGTTCTGCAATACGCTGGCTCCGACTATAGACTACTGCGTCGTGGGACGCAACATAGCCCGCAGGAAAGCCCGGGCGCATCTTGCAGGTCAAAGAGTAAACGCTTAAAAAACACGGAGATATGAATACCGACAAAAACTCGTACATATATATCTTCTCGGCCGTCGTGGTCGTGGTCGTGGCTGTTGTCCTGTCTTTGGCGGCGACTTTGCTCGGCCCCTCGCAAAAGCGCAACCTCGATGCGCAGAAGATGCAGGACATACTGCGGACCATACGCGTGGATGTATCGCGCGATGAGGCGGTGCGTCTTTTCAGAGATTATGTAAAAGACATGAAAGCCGTAGGCTACACCGGACAGGACGTGGACGGCGGGGATATTTTCAACATGAACCTCACGGCCGAGCGTAAGAAACCGGCCGAAGAACAGGCGCTTCCGGTTTACGTAGCCGAGAAAAACGATTCCACGTTCTATATAATACCTCTGGACGGCGACGGGCTTTGGAACGCCATATGGGGGTACATAGCGCTTCAGGACGACTTCAATACCGTTTACGGCGTGGTGTTCGACCACAAGGGCGAAACTGCCGGTCTTGGCGGCGAGATAGCCTCACCCTGGTTCGAGGAACAGTTCCGGGGCAAGCAGCTGTTCGGCCCTTCAGGCAATGTCGAGTTCACAGTACAGAAAGGCGGCGTGGCGACCCTGCCCGAAGACAAGCGTAAGTGGGCCGTGGACGGCATAACCGGCGGCACGATAACAGGACAGGGCGTCACCGACATGATACGCGAACGCCTGTCGCATTATGTGCCGTATTTCGAAAATATGAAAAACGAAAAAAATACAGGAAAATGAACCCGTTCTCAAAGAAAAACATGGAGCTCGTGCTTCGTCCCCTTGGGCGAAGCAACCCCATAACGGTGCAGGTACTGGGCATTTGTTCGGCGCTTGCCGTGACCGTGCAGGTAAAAGGCGCGCTGGTCATGGGCGCATCGGTAATGGCTGTTACGGCATTTTCGAGCCTTATCATTTCCGCTATGCGCAACGCCATACCTGGCCGTATCCGCATAATCGTCCAGCTGGCGGTGGTGGCCGCGTTCGTGATACTGATAGACCAGCTTCTCAAGGCGTACATGTTCGACACGTGGCGCAATCTGTCGGTATTCATCGGCCTTATCATCACCAACTGTATCATCATGGGACGTATAGAAGCGTTCGCGCTTGGCAATACGCCGTGGAAATCGTTCCTCGACGGCTTGGGATCAGGATTGGGGTATGCTCTGATATTGCTCACGGTAGCGGTCGTGAGGGAATTTTTCGGTACCGGAACGCTTTTCGGTTTCGAGCCGTTGAAACATTTCATGACCGATACGCTCGGTTACGTGCCCAACGGGTTTATGATACTGCCGCCGATGGCCCTTATCATACTTGGAATAATAGTCTGGGTGCAGCGTTCGATGGACAAAAGCCTTCAGGAAAAAGAACAGGACGGATGGTGACGCCGTATGCCGGGATTTGAAAAAATAAAAAAAGTAGCGTAAAAACTACCGGTGTGCCATAAACGGCCTATGACCGGGAAAAAAGACAAGACAACATGGAATACCTGAATATTTTCATAAGGAGCGTCTTTATCGAGAACATGATATTCGCCTATTTTTTGGGTATGTGCTCCTATCTGGCGGTATCTAAAAATGTAAAAACGGCATTCGGACTGGGTGCTGCGGTGACATTCGTGCTGGTGGTAACGGTCCCGGTGAACTACCTGTTGCAGGTGTATGTTCTCGAACCTGGAGCCCTTTCGTGGCTGGGCGAGGACTTTGCCGATGTGGACCTCAGTTTCCTTAGCTTCATAATGTTCATAGCGGTGATAGCCTCGATAGTGCAGATACTCGAAATGGCCATAGAACGTTACTCCCCGCAGCTTTACGGAGCGCTGGGAATTTTCCTGCCGCTGATAGCCGTCAACTGCGCCATATTGGGAGCCTCGCTCTTCATGCAGACCAAAGACTTCGCCGACACCGGACAGGCCGCCGTTTATGCGTTAGGGTCCGGCATAGGCTGGCTGATAGCCATCGTCGAACTTGCCGCCATAAGGGAAAGGATACGCTATTCCAACATCCCCAAACCTTTGCGCGGTCTGGGTATAGCGTTTATCGTCACCGGACTTATGGCGATAGGCTTTATGAGCTTTATGGGTATAAAACTTTCCTGAAAACCGTAAGATACTATGAAGAATACAGAGATAATAATCCTCGCGGCTGGCGTATTTTTAGCGGTCACGCTGATACTGGTGTCGTTGCTCCTGTGGGCCAGGAAAAAACTGGCGCCAGGCGGACGGGTGAAAATAAAGATAAACGACGACCGTATCCTTGACGTCGACTCCGGTTCGAGCCTTCTGTCGACACTTGGCAGCGAGAAGATATTCCTGCCTTCGGCATGCGGAGGGCAGGGCACGTGCGGCATGTGCAAATGCAGGGTGATTTCCGGCGGCGGAGCCGTACTTCCTACCGAAACGCCGTATTTTACGCGTGGACAGATAAAGGACAGCTGGCGTCTGGCATGCCAGGTCAAAGTGCGTTCGGACATGGACATACTCGTGCCCGAAGAAATTTTCGGTATAAAGAAATGGGAGTGCGAAGTAGTGTCCAACTACAACGTAGCCACTTTCATAAAAGCTTTCGTAGTCAAGCTCCCGGAGGGGGAAAACCTTAAATTCCGTGCAGGCGGTTATGTTCAGATAGACGTGCCTGCGGTAGAAGTCGACTACCGGGACATCGACATAAGTCCCGCTCCCGACGACCCGGCCGGACCGGACAAATACAAATCCGATTGGGATGCCATGCATCTGTGGGACCTCAGGATGGTAAATCCGGAACCGGTCTTCCGCGCCTATTCGATGGCCAACCATCCTGCCGAAGGGAATATAATAATGCTCACCGTGCGTATAGCTACCCCGCCGTACGACGCGAAAGCCGGAGGCTTTATGAAAGTCAACCCAGGTATATGCTCGTCATACATCTTTTCCCGTAAACCGGGCGACAAGATTACCGTTTCCGGTCCATACGGAGAATTCTTTATAAACGAAAAGAGCGATGCCGAAATGGTTTACATAGGCGGAGGAGCCGGCATGGCTCCGCTGCGTTCGCATATCATGCACCTTCTTGAGACGGAACATTCCAAGCGGAAGATAACGTTTTACTACGGCGGCCGCTCGCGCAAGGAGCTGTTCTTTGAAAAGGATTTCAGGGAACTGGAAAAGAAATATCCCAATTTCAAATTCTACGAAGTGCTTTCCTCGCCGGAAAAAGGCGACGACTGGAAAGTGAAGAAATCGGCCGACGATCCCGAAGGCGACGGTTTCATAGGCTTCGTACACGATGCCGTGATAAAAAACCATCTTCAGGGACATCCCGCGCCGGAGGATATAGAATTCTATTTCTGCGGTCCGCCGATGATGAACAAGGCCGTGGTCAAAATGTGCGATGATTGGGGCGTGCCGAGGGAGAACGTGCATTACGACGACTTCGGCAGCTGACCGTCACTACCCGGTAAAAAAGCGGGGGCCAACAGGCCCCCGCTTTTTTACCGGGTAGTGACGGTCGCGCTTACCTGCCGCCGTTTGTTTTTTTCATCGCGTTAGGTATGGCGTTTTCCGTATTTATATTCATCGTCTTTAGAGCCTTTGCGATCGTCTGTATATCCATATTGCCCTCTATCTCTACAATGGTTATGTATGAATAATACTTGTATGAAAGCATCAGCCAGCGTTTTATGCGTCCGTCCGGAAATTTCTGAACATAGATGTCCGTCACGTTGGAATTCTGGTTCAGCTTCATCATATCCTTGTACGGACTGTTTTTTATCAGATCCAATATAGCCTCGATGTACGTATTCATGGCAGATGTACCCATCCCGGAGTAAGTAATCACCCTCATCGACGTTATCGACTTGAGCAATGCCGTAAGGTCGTCGTTGCCCGTATCCGGGTTCAGCGCCGAAACCATCTCCAGCATATCCGGCGTAATGTTTATAACCGAACGGTAACGCTCGTACGTATACTTTTTCAGGAAAGGCTCCGTCACGTTTTCGTTGAGCTGCTGTACATTGCCGTTTATGATTATTTTTTTGTTCCCGCTTCCGTCCTTGCGCACCTCTATATGTTTTATCTGGGAAATGTCCAGATCGCCGTTTATGTACAACGTCTGTTCCCCTTTGGATGAGGTAACTATCGTAGCGGTAGCCGCCTTGGAGCTGGGTTTGGATGGCGAAACCGGAGGGACAGGAGGAACTGGCGGAACAGGAGGGACAGGAGGAACTGGCGGAACTGGCGGAACAGGAGGGACAGGAGGTGTCTGCGGAGCCTGACTGTCCGATGCCATTATCACGCATCCGTAGGCATCTTTCGCGTTATCCCCATCCGTACTGTCATGAATTCGCAGCGCCGGACTGTCCGCTGTATCCGTACTTTGCGGACGCAGGTTTTCCGCCGCAAGACTTGCGGAAACAGCCATAAAGGTCATAATGATGAAGGTTCTCTTATTTTCCATCGTCGATATAATATGCTTTTATTTTGTTATCGTTTTTTATCCGCAGGCAACAGATGAATCATATGTTTCTATTGCACTGCCTGTCGTTGTATCCGGGAATGTTGAATACGTCCATAACCGGTTCGGTCAGCCCCGCGCCATGGCGTATCATTTCACCGCCGTCCTGCATCCTGGAAGCCATCATGGAAAATACGCTCTCTATCTCGTTGAGCGCCTCGTGCGGATTGCTGAACGTATCGGCACACAGCATACACTCCTCCGGATTCACATTATCGCGTTTTATCCCCACCGTCACCAGAATCGCCAGACATGCCGCCATCGAGGCTATCCTTACGAACTTCATGGTACGCCCGGCAGGACGTTTCGCTTTTTCAGTAACTTGCGGCCGCTGTATCATTTCGAGTATCTTCATGTCGAAATCGTCCCCCGGTACGGAGGCCTCGTCGTAATCGTTGCGCGAGAAAAGCGCCTCGTACCGCTTCAACTCCCCGTCGGCGTGTCCTGATGAGAAATAATCCCTCAGCATCCGTTCCTGGCGCACGTCCGTACCGCACTCGAAATACAGCTCTATCAGCCTTTTTATTTCTTGGGTGTCCATATTTTCGTTTTTCATAGCCTCTCCTTTTGTTTCAGATACATTTGTTTCATCTTTTGGCGCGCCCTGAAAAGGCTCGTCTTTACCATTTCCTGGGAAATATACAGTTTTTCGGAAATTTGGCAATAGCTCATTTCCTCTTCCTCGCGCAGCCTCATGGCCGCTTGCTGCAACGGAGGCAGTGTTTCGAGTATATGTTCGTATTGTCCCATCCGCTCATCGTTCTCGATAATCTTATCCGGAAGCGGATTCCCTTCGTCTTCTATGTCGAAGCCGTCGTCTATCGATATTCCCCGCTGCCTGATTTTGCGCCTTAAAAAATCATAGCACAGGTTGCGGCACACGGTCATAAGGTATCCTTCCGGACAGTCGAGTTTTTCCCATTGAACCCTCATTTCCCACATTCTGAGCATAGTATCCTGTACGATATCCTCTGCGTCGACACCCTGGCCGACAAGACGGTACGCAAGGCGGAATGCGCTCGTCTTTAAAGGCAAAATCTTCGTTTTGAATATTTCTATGCTCATTACGCTTGTATAACGTTTAAGAGGGTTGAAAGTTACACATTTTGTTGTTAAATTTTTTTAACTGACTTATTATGTCCGCTTCCGATGTTTTTACCGGTGCGGCCATATGTTTTGTCCGGCAGCTTGAAATTCTCCCTGACCGGACGGGAATAAATGGTCGGTATTGTGAATATCGAACAGAGCCTCTGGCTGCGGCCTATGGCTTAAAAATGACTTAATTATCGGTATGTGTTGCCGATGCTCGCGGATTGTTTCGTAAATTTGCACCCCGGCTCACTCAGGCCGTACCCTGAACCATGGAAAACAAGCAGCAAACCATAGATGTTTTCGGCGCCCGCGAGCACAACCTCAAGGATATAGACCTTACCATACCGCGCGGAGCCATGGTTGTCGTGACAGGTCTGTCCGGATCCGGCAAATCGTCCCTGGCATTCGACACCATATACGCCGAAGGCCAGCGCCGCTACATCGAAACGTTTTCCGCCTATGCCCGCCAGTTCCTCGGATCCCTGGAGCGTCCGGATGTGGACAAGATCGACGGCCTGTCGCCCGTCATATCGATAGAACAGAAGACCACGTCGAAAAATCCGCGCTCCACCGTAGGCACTATAACCGAGATATACGACTTCCTCCGTCTTCTTTACGCCCGCGCCTCGGACGCATTTTCACCCACAGGCGAGCTTATGGTCAGCCATACGGACCAGCAGATACAAACGCTTATCGAGGACGCCTACCGAGGGCAGATGATGACCGTCCTCGCTCCTGTGGTACGCTCCCGCAAAGGGCATTACCGCGAACTGTTTGAAAATATCCTCAAGATGGGCTTCCTCAAAGCCCGCATCGACGGCCAGATAACGGACATTACCTCCGGAATGCGCCTCGACAGATACAAAACACACGACATAGAAATAGTCATTGACCGTATATCCTCGCCGGAAAAAGACCCTGCGCGCCTTGCCGAAGCCATACGCACGGCCATGTATCACGGCGAAGGCACGCTGATGGTGCAAAAATGGGGTGAAGACGGCGTGCGCTATTATTCGCGCCAGCTCATGTGTCCCTCGACAGGCGTTTCATACCCGTTGCCCGAACCCAACACGTTCTCGTTCAATTCGCCAAAAGGCGCGTGCCCTCAGTGCGGAGGCATAGGCGAGGTGCTTCTCATAGATACCGGAAAAGTAATACCCGACCCATCCCTGTCCATACGCAAGGGCGGTATAGCCCCTCTGGGCGAATTTAAAAAGACCTGGATATTCCAGCAGATGGAAGCCATCGGCCGCCGTTACGGTTTCACGCTAGACACGCCGGTAAAGGACATCCCGGAGGAAGCCATGCACGTGATACTTCACGGCGGGCAGGACAGTTTTTCGCAACTGGTCGAGGAAATAGGCGTTACCCGCAGCTACGAGATAGATTTCGAAGGCGTGGCCTCGTTTATCCGCTCGCAGGCCGAAGATACCGAAAGCAAAGCCCTTTCGCGCTGGGCACGCGAGTTCATGAACGAAGTTGAATGCCCCCTGTGCCATGGGACGCGCCTCAGGGAAGAGGCGCTCAATTTCCGTATCGACGGGAAAAACATAGCGGAAGTAGCCGCAATGCCGCTCTCTCAACTGTACCACTGGTATGACCTGGCTTACTCTTCGATGAACGCCAAGAATAAAAAGATATCCGACGAGATATTCAAGGAACTGAAAAGCCGCACCGGATTTCTGCTCGATGTCGGTCTGGGATATCTTTCGCTCTCGCGCAGTTCCAAAAGCCTTTCCGGAGGCGAATCGCAGCGCATACGCCTTGCCACTCAGATAGGCTCACAACTGGTAGGCGTGCTTTACATCCTAGACGAACCGTCGATAGGCCTTCACCAGAGGGACAACCAGCGCCTTATCGACTCTCTTAAAAAGCTCCGCGACGCCGGCAACTCGGTAATCGTGGTCGAACACGACCGCGATATGATACTCGCCGCCGACCACATAGTCGATATAGGTCCCGCCGCCGGAGCTTTCGGCGGAAAGGTAGTGTGGCAGGGAAGCCCTTCGGAACTCAAAAAAGCGGCCACGCTTACTGCCGATTACATAAACGGCGTCAGATCCGTTCCGCGCCGTGACAAACCGCGTGAAGGCTCAGGGAAAATACTGCGCCTGTGCGGTGCGAAAGGCAACAACCTGAAAGACGTTACGGTCGATTTCCCTCTCGGAAAACTGATATGTGTGACCGGGGTATCCGGCAGCGGTAAATCGACGCTGATAAACGACACGCTGTATCCGATACTGAACGCGCATTTTTACAATGCACTGAAAAAGCCCCTGCCTTACGACAGCATAGAAGGGCTGGAAAATATCGACAAAGTCATAGCCATAGACCAGTCGCCGATAGGCCGCACCCCGCGTTCCAACCCAGCCACATACACCGGAGTATTCTCCGACATACGCTCGCTCTTTGCCGAAGTGCCCGAGTCGAAAATACGCGGATACAAACCGGGCCGTTTTTCGTTCAATGTCAAAGGCGGCCGTTGCGAGGAATGCCAGGGCGCCGGCCTCAAAACCATCGAAATGAATTTCCTGCCTGACGTCCACGTGAACTGCCCCTCTTGCGGCGGCAAACGCTACAACCGCGAAACCCTCGAAATACGCTACAAAGGCAAGTCGATATCCGACGTGTTGGATATGAGCATCGACGAAGCGGTGGATTTTTTTGAACCCATTCCTTCCATTTATCGTAAGATCAAGACATTGAAGGACGTCGGCCTCGGCTATCTTACACTCGGACAGCAAAGCACCACTTTGTCCGGAGGCGAGGCCCAGCGCGTGAAACTAGCTTCCGAGTTGTCTAAAAAAGATACCGGCAATACATTCTACATACTGGACGAGCCTACTACCGGCCTGCATTTCGAAGACATACGCGTACTTATGGGCATACTCGGCTCGCTTGCCGACAAAGGCAACACAGTGTTGGTGATAGAACACAACATGGACGTGATAAAACTGGCCGACCATATCATAGATATGGGCCCGGAAGGAGGGCAGGAGGGCGGTTACGTGGTGGCCACAGGCACACCCGAACAGATAGTCGGCAAGGGTGCGGGCTATACGGCATCGTTCCTTGGCAAGGAATTGTGATATCTTACACAGGCCGTTCTATATTTCTTCTCCGGTGAGACATTAGTCCTCAAGGGCCGTTCGGGGAGGTCTTGTTAAAAAAATAATTTAAGAGGTTAAAACGTTCGTTTAAAGCGTTATACGTTGTTGTAGGAATTTTCTAGGATGGAAAAAATGGAGAATCGCACATTTATGTATATAACCGACTGAATGTTATTTTTTATGTAAAATACCGGGATTTAAAATGCAATTTTTTAATTTTAACTGGAAAAACGAACGTTTT
>CDZK01044645.1_pt1 | contig 40076 bp, 41 predicted proteins | sample 557401 | NCBI WGS metagenome assembly CDZK01 (sample SAMEA3182108, study PRJEB8094) | gut metagenome | biome: human; feature: gut; material: Stool; isolation source: human stools | place: Canada | collected 2013-04-25 | reverse complement strand
TAGTGGGTGGTGGCGGCCACCTTGGCCCCCAGCCGCCGCACATGCTGGATGACGGCGATGGCCAGGGCCGCGCCCTCCACCGGGTCCGTGCCGGCCCCCAGCTCGTCGAACAGCACCAGGCTGTGGCGGTCCGCCTCCTTCAAAATCTCCACGATGTTCACCATGTGGGCGGAGAAAGTGGAGAGGCTCTGCTCGATGCTCTGCTCGTCGCCGATGTCCGCCAGCACCCGCTGATACACGGACACGGCGCTGCGGTCCGCCGCCGGGATGTGGAGGCCGCACTGGGTCATCAGGGTCAGCAGGCCCAGGGTCTTGAGGGTCACGGTCTTGCCGCCGGTGTTGGGGCCGGTGATCACCAGGGTGTCAAAGGTCTCCCCCAGCTCGATGTCGATGGGCACCGCCGTCTTGGGGTCCAGCAGAGGATGCCGGGCCTTGCGGAGGTGGATAGCCCCGTCCCGGCGGATCTCCGGCCGGACGGCGTTCATCTTGTAGCTCAGCTGGCCCCGGGCGAAGATCAGGTCCAGGTGGACCAGGGTGTCGTAGTCCCACTGGATGTCCTCCCGGTGGGCGGCGGCCTCGGCGGAGAACTCCGCCAGGATCCGGTCGATCTCCTTCTGCTCCTTGGCCTGGAGCTCGATATATTCGTTGTTGGCCTGGACCACGCCCATGGGCTCCACGAACAGCGTGGCGCCGGTGGAGGAGATGTCGTGGACCAGACCCGGCAGGTCGCCCTTGTGCTCCGCCTTCACCGGCACCACAAAGCGGCCGTCCCGCTGGGTGATGATGGTCTCCTGTAAGATCTTCCCGTAGCTGGGAGAGGAGATGATCCGCTGTAAGATCTGCCGGCTCTTGGCCTGGGCCGCCCGCATATGGCGGCGGATGTCCGCCAGCTCCGTGGAGGCCGCGTCGGCGATGGTGTCCTCGTCCGGGATGGCCCGCTTGATCTTCTCCTCCAAAAAGCGGTTGCCGTGGAGGGAGAGGAACAGCGGATCGATGGCGGTCTTTTCCGCCGCCTCGTCGTTGAAGTACTCCTTGGCCCGGCGGGCGGCGGTCAGCAGATCCGCGATGGTCAGCAGCTCCCGGGTGTTCAGGGCGCCGCCCCGGTCCGCCCGGTCCAGGGCCTCCGCCACCGGCTTCACGCCGGAAAAGGACGGGCTGCCCCGCAGGCCGATGAGGTTCCGGGCCGCGTCGGTCTGGTCCAGCAGCCGCAGCACCTCCTCCGGCTCCGGCTCCGGCCGGATGCGCAGGGCCCGCTGCTTGGCCTCGGCGCTGACCGCCTGCTCGCTCAGCAGCTCCAGCACCCGGGGCAGCTCCAGGGTGCGGAGGGATTTGTCAAATAGGTCACTCATGGTTCGGTTCTCCTGTCAAGGGTTTTCGCTTGAGGGTCATTCATACGCATAGGGATTCTTCTCTTCCAGCAGCCAAGGCAGGGTGTAGTTGAACTGCATCTGGAAGCAGGGCTTTGGGAAATCCTCCGGCAGTAGATCACAGGCGTTTTTGAATCCCACGGAGAACCCCTCCACCAGCTCATACCACCCCGCCGGGAACTCCGCATAGTCCCCCGGCTGGGAGGAGCCCTCCAGGACCCTTCCCACCAGATGGTACCAGCAGTCACCAATGACGGTGGACTCCGTGCCGTTATAATAGCATAGCTCATTCACCTTTTCCGGGTCCAGGCCCAGCTGGGCAAAGAAGTCTTTCACCGGCTGGGGCAGGAGCTTCACCGCCTGGGCAAAATTCCGGCACCCGGCGCAGGTGCAGATGATCCAGGGCTCGTTGTGGGCCGCGTAATAGGCCCGTGTGGCCTCTACATCCACCTCCAGCCGGTAGGGGCCAAAGACAAATTCCGTCATGATTCGCTCCGTTTCGTATAAACACTCCGAAATTATACAAAATATAATCGGGATTTGATGGATCTGCAAGGGGCGATGCCCGCATCGCTCCTTCCGCTCACGTCTGCAAACTCTTGTAAAAATCCAGCGTCCGGAACCCCCGCTCCAGCTGGGCGGCCACAAAGGCCTCCGCCGCGGCGGAGAGCCGCTCCAGGGCTGGCCCTGTCAGCCGGAAGGAGTAGAGCCGCTTGGGATCTCCGTACACGATGTGCCGCAAAGCCGCCAGGGAATCCGGGCACAGGGGCATGGAGAGGGCGCTCTCCTTCACGCCGCAGCTCCGGCACCGCAGGACCCCCTGCACCACATCCAGCAGGGGCTGCTCCGGGTCCGGACGGCCGCAGTAGGCGCAGCTGTCCGCCAGGGGCTCATACCCCGCCAGGCACAGCAGCTTGATCTCAAAGGCGGGCTTCACCAGGACAGGGGGCTTGTGTAAAGCGGAGAGGGCATACAGCCCGTTCAGCAGATGGGACAGCAGCGCCCCCGCCGGAGACTCGGCGGCCGTGACCGCCTCTGTCAGCTCCGCGAAGTAGCAGCCCAGAGCCAGGGACTCCAAATCCGTCCGCAGGCCGCTGAACAGTTCCACCGTGGCCCCCTCATTGGCGTAGTACCAGTCGCCTTTCTGGTACAGGGTCCACTCGGAGTAGGCCAGCTGCTGGGCGCAGGCGGCGAATTTGCAGCCCTTCCGCCGGGCGCCCCGGGCGATGACGGAGATCTTGCCCCGGTCCGCCGTCAGCAGGGTCAGGATCTTATCAGTCTCTTTCGTCTCCGTCTCCCGCAGGACCACGCCCTTTGTGACGATGTAGGCCCGCTCGGCCACAATGCTCCCTCCCTATGTACGGAGGGCGTCCGCTCTCCGTCTTATGCGCCGGCCGGCCCGGCGGCTGTCTGATCCTCCCGGGCGGCCTGATACAGCAGATACACCAGCGGTTCCCCGGTGAGGCAGAAATACTCCCAGAGTCTTTGCATGTCCATTCCGCAGACCTCCTTTTGGAGTAGTCTGCGAAATCCGTCGGATTTTATGGCTGGGAATGTCCGGCTAAGGCTTTAATAGAGTAAGACAAAATAGATCACATACACCCAGCTGAGCAGGCCGTGAAAGATAGCCCAGCCCACAGAGTTCCAGGTGGTATAGCTGATGACCATGGCCAGCGCGCTGCCGAAGGTGATGCCGGACTTTACGGTTTTGTGGACAATGGCCGTTTTCTTTTCTTCCATAAAAATCTCACTCCTCCCGGTATCCGAAGCTCCGCACATAATTCACATTGTCCCGCCAGTTCTCCCCATAAAATCTCCGATTTTATGGGGACCCGGATTTTACCTGAGCGACCAGGCAAAGCCCGTCCGCTCCAAGGTTTTGCGCCGCAAAACGCTTGTGCGCGCCTCCCGGCGCGGGGCGCCCTTGGCGCCCGGAGAACCGGCACTGGCTCGTTCCGTACTTTACTCATCCCGGTAGCCAAAGCTCCGCACATAATTGACATTGTCCCGCCAGTTCTCCCCATAAAATCTCCGATTTTATGGGGACCCGGATTTTACCTGAGCGACCAGGCAAAGCCCGTCCGCTCCAAGGTTTTGCGCCGCAAAACGCTTGTGCGCGCCTCCCGGCGCGGGGCGCCCTTGGCGCCCGGAGAACTGGCTCCGGCTCGTTCTGTACTTTACTCGTCCCGGTTGTGCCAGTAACTTGCAAAACCGTCGCACAGTCTCACGTATCCTGGCCGCACCAAAAGAATAAAATCTGGATGAGGCGAGCTGGTCCTAAATTTCTCCCGGGAGCGCACCCGCGCTCCGCAGCGTAATCCTGTATCCATTTTCCCCTCTCCCTCTTCCCCGCACACCCCATCACCCTCACCCTGAACCCTGGCGCGGAATCCTCACCCCGCCCCGGTCGAGTCAACATTTGCGCCAAAACCGGCGCGAACACTGCCGTTCCCCGCACATTCTGAGGCAAAACGGATAGCGCACCACGGAACAGGATTCCCGCCTCGGAGACCCGTTCCGGGGGCCGTGACAGGGTTTGGGATGCAGGCCGGGGACGGGTAGCCAGGAGCATAAAAAGAGGGCCTTGGATGGCTCCAAGACCCTTAAAAAATACTATGTGATGCCGCCGTAGTGCGCGTCAGGATTGGTGCGACAGGCGGTGCGTTTTCTAACTAATTGTCACATAGTGGGGCCTTGAAAATCCTGATAAATGAGGATATTCAGACTATACCACAAGACAGCCAAAACTTCAATACGGGCGATGCTATGATGGTTACTACAAATTATAATGAGCGGGGGAGTTTTACGCTCCCCTGCTCGTTTACGCTTTCCTGATGAAATCCGCTTACGCGCTATATTTATTCCTCGACCTCGCCGAAAATTTCTTCATACGTGTCGCCACTGCAATGTTCTTCGACCCACTTCCGAGCCTGTTCCTCAGAATACGGGATAATCTCGCAAGTGCCGTATGTTTCTGACCCATTGCTATCGCTGTACTTGCTTCTCGGCCCTCCCTCTCCATAAAGGAAAAACTCGCCTGTTTTCTTTTTATATAGTTCCTCTTCATAGTATTCAAAATTGCCGGGGTATCCATAGGACCAGTCAGCCATCCTTTTTGCCGTATCCGTGTTATACATCTTCCCATTAATAACCTTTTTCATTTTGTTCACGTTCCTTTCAAAAATATGATTGAATAAATCAGTGGAAATCATCATTGGAAAACAGCATTTTATAAGAAAACAGATAATTCAAGCTCGAATACTACTCAAAGCAACTCCGTCAGAATCAAATTCTGCTAGTCTCTCCATGTCAAAAGCTACTATCTTATAGTCGATACCAGGGATAGACCTCACCTCTCCCAGCCTCTGCTCATGGATGAATGCCAGTATATTGTCGGTAATCATCGTATTGTCGATAAATGCCTCGTTACTTTTAAGAGGAAAGTCCGGGATATTGATGGTCATCCTGGCAAATGGGATACCATCATTGTCAAACATCTCAATAGCAAGATGCTTCCCCTTTTCGTAGCGCCCGACACGAAGGGAAATCATCATTATTTCCCCCATGCAGCGGAAGGGGACCACTTTTTCAGCAGGCATATCTTCGTCTCCAATCTGCCGTTGTACGGCAACGGCACATTATAGTTCCATCTCTTCGGGGTGCCGCTCTCGGTAAATACTCCGCAGGAGTTGAGCACCATCGCCCTTCCTGTGGTTTATCCACCATGCGGCGCGGGGCTCATGTCTAATCTGGACGAGTATCTGCCCCAGTGCGTGCAGGACTTCCTCATTACGCGCTTTGATGGCGGCATCGTCGAGTTCACGGGTAGTGTCCCAACTATCTTTCAGATATTGCTCCGCATCCGCCAATAGTTCCGCCCGGATGTATTCCGCCCATGTAATCTGCTTGGCCGAACCCTGGAGCGCCGGCAGCCCGATAGCGGATGCCTCACGGGCCAGTTTCGCGGCCCCGGCCACATAGTCGTCGTATCTACATTCCGGGCAGAGGGTGATGTTCTTCGCCGCCCACTCCTCCCACTCCCGGGCCTTCTGGTCGTTCCACCATCGGGTTTTACGCTCAAACATCTTGCCGCACCGCTTACAGGTGCATGTCGCCCGTGCAAGTATCATAGTGTCGATGCACCTCATCTTTCCAGCTCGTTTTGGTTAAAGCGGAATCAACGTCCATCCCAGGTACGACGTTACCTGCCTGCCATTGACCCACAGGCGGCTTGCGTTAATCCCATGATTCGCCATTTCCTTCTTAAAATCCTGCTCACGTCCAGGCCGCAAGCCGGAACACTCGCACCACATCTTATATGCCGCAAATACTTCCGTGGTCGAAGCATTACTCGCGGACTGTTCCATCCGCTCAGCAATAAAGTTGCCTACGCGGTCCGAATCCTGGCGATACATCTCGATGGCATCAAGCACCGACTGTGGAGCGTTAAACCCGTCGCTCTTTATCTTGGCGAGCCCTTCCAGCGCCCAGTTAAGGATGCCGCTCAGATTGTCGGGAGTGGTCAAGTCGGCAAGCATGTGCGGGTTTCGTGCATTTTCGGGGAAATGATATGTAAAGGGTATAACTTTGACCCGATTAGAGTCAAACATGGAGCGGTCATTGATGCGCGGCAAGTGGTTTGTGTGCATAAAGATGGTAAATTGCGGAACAAAGCTAAACTCTCGTCCGTAGATGGGTCTGGCCGAGATGAGCTCGTCGCCGGTACACCGCTTAATTAGGGAGCTGGATAAGGTCAGGTGGCCATCCGCCTCGGGGACGCTGACAAACCTCAAGCCGGCCAGTCTCGCCAAACCATCGTTATGTGCGCTGCCGTTTGCATTGGCCCTCTGGGCAAATGTTTCGGGGTTTGAGGTGCCGCCGTAGTCCCCCATCATCTTGTTTACTGCGTCAACAGTTACGCTCTTGCCATTGCGGGAGGTCTGACCATACAGTATCATCATGCACTCCAGGTCATGAGAGCCCCGCAAAGAGTAGCCAATAGCCTTTTGCAAAAATTCTGCCTTTGCTACATCGCCCTCCATAACGGTAGCAATGTGCTGTTCCCAAAGCTGACTGCGTGCACCGGGGATATAAGCGACATTAGCTATCTTGGTAATGTGGTCAACCGCTGAATGGGGACGTAGGGTACAATTATTGAGGTCAATCGTACCATTTTGGCAGTTAAACAGCTCGCCGTCTGCGTCAAACTCAGATTGGGAGATGGACATTCCCGCTACGGATTCTGCGTCCTTTAGGACTGTCTCTCGGGTTTTCCGTGACTTAATAGACTCTGCATATCTGATATATGGATGGTTTTTCACGCCTTTCTTTTGCTCATGTTCGTCCGATGGAAAGGCGGTCCAATCCAGTTGCGCTACCGCTGTGTAGTAGCTGCTCAAAGCCTGCGTAAATGCTTTGCAGCTCTCCATTGCTTTTCCCGTGCTCTCGACCCAGCGCGTCCCGTCATAGGCGTACCAGCAGTTTTGTTCGATACACCGCAGGATAGAGTCTCGGAAGAGGTCGCAAAACAGAGTTGAGATACCTATGTCGTCGCGTCCATATCGAGGATTTTCATCCGGATAATACATTGCCAGCGGCTGGTATCCATATACGTTTGGTACTGCGATTTTGTGAGTAAGCCACACTTTCTGGGCATAGTAGGCTCCGTTTGTCAGATTGCTCTTTTTATTATTTTTTTCTGCGGGCTTGTCCCACCAGGGTGGCAACACCGCACAGCGGCGTATAATCCGGTCAATCTGCGACAAGTCTTGAGTTGTCCAGCATATGATGCAGAGTAACATCATCACCGCCATTTTGGGGTCTCTACACAGAGCATGAGTTCCGGCCATTAGAGAATCAAATGTGGCCTGCGAATTTGTGGCCCGGATTTTTGCTACAACCGCATCATCGCTGCCCGGAACCATCTGCTGTCCGGATGAGGCCGCAAGTGGTGCGGCTACGGATGGCGCTTGACCCACGTCCTGCGCCGGTGTTGCCGCGCCCGTCTGAGTGGGCTGCTGGGGTTTCGATGCCGCTACGGTGTTCGTCGCAGCGGGGTTCGATTCATTATTATCATACATTTAATGATTTCCTCCTTTGGGAGCATTTGAATCCAAAACAGTAAGAAACACTTGACAATCTCTTTGAAAAGTGATACTCTATTTATATAGATTATAGACATTTCAAATACTCTAAATCAACCTTTGACTGCATTATACTCTATTATTTTCGATTTGTCAATAATTATTTTAGTCTAATTTTTTGGAGGTATCAGAAATGGGGTTTGCAGCGAATCTTAGCAGACTGATGGAGTACCATAATATATCAATGTATCGCCTTGCCAAAGAGGTCGGTGTCCATCAGACGACCGTCAAAAATTGGCTGGAGGGGGAATCAGAGCCCAAAATTGCAGCCCTAGAAAAGATTGTGGGGCTCCTCGGCGTATCTTACGACGAACTCCTTGGTGATGTCGAGTACGACCCATCCAGGGGTTCAAAGGGGTCAATCTCTTTCGTAGACGATGGTTCACTGGGCCTGACACTTGTCCAGCTTGGCCCGGGTGGTCGAGATGGAGTCCTGTATATGCCGGACAACCTGCTATGTACGTTTGCTCGTCTAAACCGAAAAGGGGTGGAGACAGTATGCGATGTGGCGGATGGCTTGTCTACTATCGTAGCCTACCAGCGCAACGAAGAAAGCCCTGACCCGCTTGACACGGAGCCGCCTGAAAGTCCTTATGACAAGTTGATGCGGGAGTATCGCAACTACAAGGGATATGTCTATAAGCCGTCCAGGGACATCACTAATGAGCCCTTCGGCACTGATGAATTCGACGATAGGTCGCTCCGTCCTTTTGGGGATGGGACTAACCAATCCGAATAACAACCGTGACCAGACAGTGGATACACTGTCTGGTCATTTTTTATGCGGGGTCGCCGCATCTCCCCGCGTGCTGGCCGGCTCTGCCTCCGCCTCCCCTGTGCAGCGTGTGCAAGGTAGAAAGCATCTTTTTCTGCATCTGCTGATATTCTCCCATGGGGCTTGTGCAGGGTGTGCAGGGTAGATATACCCGTTTCTCACATTTTTTGCGGAAAATTGATAATTAAATAGTGTGAGAAAAGATAGTTTTACCCTGCACACCTTGCACAGACTGGTTTTCAGTCTTAAGCGCATCAGCTTTTCGGATTTTAGATTTCCTGTTCTCATGGGGGGCTCCGCCCCCCTTAACCCCCCGATTACAGTGGGGGATTGATGTGATACAGATATGCCCCTGATACGCTATACTGTCACTCACCGTTGCAGACTGTAAACTGTCCACCGGCGCCCCTGGCGCCGGTGGACAAAGAAACCCCAATCCCCACGGGCGCAAGCCCGTGGGCAGAAAACCTATATTAGACTGGCGGTCTGCTTCAGCAAATATGTATTAAAGAGCGTGTAAGCGGGAGTTCCCCCGGAGTATCCCCCCTTTGCACGCTCTTGTACGCCCTCCTTTGACCCCTAAATGGGCACCCTCGTAGCGCCGCAGTGCGAAGAGGGCGCGGACGGTAGGCCGCGTAAGAGCCTCGCCACGGTACTCCTGTACCGGGGTGAGGTGCGCCGGTGGCGCACCAGCGTCCGCTATGCGGACCACGTGACGACAGTCGCGTGTCGCTGGCTCTTATGCCCTTTCGGCCATTTGGGGCTCCGCCGCCCTCCTGCCGCCGTGTTCTGCAAAAAAGCCTCGGAACGAGGCGTTTTGCGCTATATAGTCCGAGCCGTTTTGGGGCAGTTCCAGAGTATAAAAATCATACAACTTTATACTCTGACACCAAAACGGCGGCAAATCAAGGGGTACAAATGGCCAAAAGTATAGCCGCCGACGCCAAAATGACACGCCTTATAGTCCGCTCCCCGGGCGGTCCGGCGGCGGCTATACTTCAAGCCGCATTCAATATGCGGCGTTATCCCTCGTCCCCGCGCACGGGCCCGTCCCCGTGATGCCGCACGGCCCGCGGCGCGGTGTCGCAGCGGCTGGCACGGGGGATGTATCCTCTTTCCGCTCCAGCTTTGGTCATTTAATTGTCGATTGTTGGTTCCTCAAAAGCCCAAATAATTATGTTTATAATTGCCCTAAAATGGTCTGTCATGCGGATTTCAGGCTATTTTGGTCATTTTCGCGCTCGAATAATATCCATTAAAACGTAGCGGTAATTACAATTAGATGGGCCATTATTGCGCCCCCCTCCGACAAAACAGTATGCCCGCCGTCCCCGAAAGGACGGCGGGCATAATCCGAAAACTATCTCTTGTCAAAAATCCTCTGCAACATTGACGACAGGCACACTTTTCTTTCCGGCATAGCGGATGGTGTAAGCCGTTCCGCCTGTCTGCCGGGTGCAATAGGCGATGCACATGGACGATGCGTCTACCATGTATCTGTCCCGCTGCAAGTACGCCCCTCGGCTGGCCGCTGCGGCAACACAGATGCGCTCGTCGTACAGTGGCAGTAGTCGCTCATAGGTCGCTTTCTGTTCTTCGCTCCAGCGGTCCATGTAGCCATCAAAAGGGTAAGCCAGGATGACCCTGATGCCCATGCGCTCCGCATCCCGGAGCCGGAACAGTAGCTCGGCAGCAAGTGTGTCGTAGCCGATAGCTCCGCCGACCACAAAGCACCGATAGCCCCCGCTTATCAGCTCCCGCACCTTGGCCCCGGTCCGTGCTACTATCTCCTGCATTTTGTCCGTAGGAACATTTCGGTGCCCGGTAAAGCAACAGGTTTGCTCTTTCATTCCCTCATCCCCTATTTCCTTTCTGTTCTATTATTATACTCGGATTTTCATACATATCCAAGCTCCAAATGGCTCTACATAGACACCCATCCCCTGAGTGTAAACAGTATGGCCGCTGTCCCCACAAGGACAGCGGCCATACAAAAATCCCACGGGCGGCGGCCCGTGGGAGAGAAAACAAAAATGACAAAAACTATCTGGGGTATCAGTATCCCGCCGCGGCCTGCTCCGGCCCCGGCTGGCGTACACGCTCCTGCTCCGGCACCGCCCGCGCCCGGTACTCCGGGAGCTGGCGGTACAGCGGATGCCGCGTCAGGTCGTACTTTTTGACCTCGCGTGGGGTGCTCCCGCGCTCGAACAGCCACGCCCGGTCCAGCGGCATATTGAGGATTGTGGACACGGGTTTGTTGGCCTTGACCCCGATAAACCGGGCCGTTTCCACGCTCTGCCCACCTAGGTATAGCAGGTGGTCGCAGTTGTCCACGATGGTCATGGACTTGGCGTGGCCGTACAGTCCCTCCAGCTGGGTGATGCTCTGCAACACGATGCTGACGCTTATCTCCCGGCTGCGGATAACCGAGATAGTCTTGTCCATGTCCGGCACAAGCAGATTTGCGAAATCATCCAGATAGAGCCGTACCGGGATTTGCAGCCGGTTGTCGGGTTGCTTATCCGCCTCGGCAATCAAAGCCTGGAGCGCCTGCGTGTAAAATAGCGAGGTCAAATTTGCAAGCGAATAATCGCTGTCGCTGACGTGCAGAAATACGGCGGTGGGCTCCTGCGAAATTGATGCAAAGTCAATCTGATTGGAATTTGTAAACAGCTCTCTCGCACCACTGAAGCTGAAATTGGAAATCTTTTGAGCCAGAATGCCCAATATGGAGCCGTACATCTTATCCGCCCGGCGGCAAGTCTGGATACCTTTCCAGCGCATGGCCACAAAGCCACCCGGGTCGATAGTACAGAGCTCCCGCATAAGCTCATCAAGTACACCTGTTTCCGCTTCTGCAAATAGTCTCACCACACTGGTCAAATCATGCTCCTCCGCTGGTAGGCACTCCAGCGTGTAGCCGATAAGGACCTCCAGCAAATTCCGCGCGGCATACTCCCAGAATGGCTGAGTTTTGTCCTCGACTGGCACCAGCGCGGCGGCGACAGTGATGATGTCCTGCTCGTTCCAGCACTCACGCTCCATGTCGTACCGGATAAACCGCAGGGGGTTATACCCCCAGGGCGAGTGCAACAGGTCTGTAAAATCCAGCTCCAGCAACTGGAACCCACGCCGCTCAAGGATGCCGCCCACCTGCCGCCGCAGGGTGCCCTTGGTGTCCGTGACGATAAACGACTCCTCTGAGGACAGCAGGTTGGGCAGGACATAGCCCCTGGTTTTGCCGCCGCCGGTGGGGCCGATAATCAGGTCATGGTTTCCAAGGCCCGTTGCCCAGGTGTCGTTGCTGACGGTCACGCCGTCCGCCAGGATGCGATAGCCAGTATCTCTCATGCGCTCCTCCTTTCCATCTTTTCAACAATACTGTCCGCAAGCCCGAACTCCACGGCCTCCTCGGCACCAAAATAGGTGTCTTTGCCCGTGACTTTATAGATTTGTTTCAGGCTCTTTCCCGTATGCTCTGCCAGGATGCCACACAGCACTTTGCGCTTGTCCATCAGGCGGTTGCTCTTGTCCTGCACGGTCAGGGCGCTGCCGGAGATGCCGCCGGACACCAGCGGGTCGTGTATCATCACTTCCCCATGCCGCAGTATCTCCCGCCGGTCTCCGGCGGCAAAGAGGACCGCCGCCATGCTGGCCGCTGTGCCGACGCACACGGTATGGATGTCAGCGGAGACGGCCTGCATAACATCATAGATGGACAACCCCGCCGTGACGGAGCCGCCCGGGCTGTTGATATAAATTACAATTTCTGCGTCTGGGTCCTCTGCGTCCAAGTGCAGGATTTGGCTGATAACCGCATCGGCCACCTCGCTGTTAATCTCGCCGGTCAACCAGACTTCTCTCCGCTGGAACATCATGTCCGCGATGGGGACGCGTACCGTCCCCTCGCTGGTCTCACGAATAATTGCAGGAATGTAATAACTCATTTGTCGCTCACCTCCATGTACTCTAACGCTGCAAAGGGCTCCACCAGAAGCCGAAACAGCAGTGTTGTCTTTTCCGCCGGCGGCAGGGTGTCCGCCGTCACCACCATGTTGCGGACGGACTTCCCGTCATCCTCTCCCTCATAGGGCTTGATGTGCGTTGCGTAGACATCCGTGTAATGCTCCTCCCGCCCGGTCATTTGGCCGACCAGGCCGATAAAATCTTCCGCGTACAGACCCATGGCGACAGGGAGCCCCATGCTCCGGGCCCCCGCACTCTGTAACCGCTCCGCAAGCGGAATTTGCTGTACTTTATCCATGCGCGCCCCTCCTTCTTTTGACCTGCTCCCATGCGGACATTACCGGCGCGGCCAGCAGCTGCGTGGCCTCCGCGCCCCGCGAATTATCCCGATATAACAAATCAAACAACATCAGCGCCATGTCCTGGTAGGTCAGGTCCTCCTCCGGCGCAAGCCGCATGAGCTCACAAAACCGCTCCAGCTCCGCCGTGCAGCCGCCGAAGTATGCCCGGATAGATGTCTTGCCCCACTGCCGTATCAGGCTGGGCAGGTATTCCGGCTGTGCCGTCCGACCTTCCTGCGCCATACCAATGCGCTCGGACAGTGGTACTCGCGTCACTTCCATTGTTCCTCGCCCCCCCCTTAATACCACACGTCGCGCCGGGGCACAAACTCGACCTCTATATCAGGCCGCATTGGGTCGCAGGGCTCCCCGGCGTCGGTGATGGTACAGAGACAGGGTGCATAATTGCTCCTGGGCTCCACGTCTACCCAGATGCGCCCATTTTCGTCTCGGTAGAGGGGGCGGCTCCAGCTGTCGCGCCCCACATGGGTCAATGTCTTTTTCATGCTTTGTACTCTCCTTTCTCTCCCCACACCAGTTTTTCATTCCACCCAAACCTGTCCAGTCGGTGGGAGTGCTCACAGCCGGCCACCATGTAGTTGTCAGGCACCTTCGGCGGGACGGGGCGTTCTTGGGTGCTGGCCGGGGCGTCAAACAGGCTGATTTGTACCTGTCCCGCCTGCTTCTCATGCAGCAGGCCGTGATAATAAATAATGTGGTTTCGCACCAGATTCATATTGACCCCATCCGGCCAAAAGGGGTCGGAACACCCATTCTGGGCAATTTTGTCCCACGCCCTGAACCGCTCGTCGATGTTGGCTTGTATCTGCTCCACGGTCATTTTTTCTGGTGGTATGTATTTCTCCATGGTCTCCTCCCATCAGGCGGCGATGGCGCGAATCAGCTCGTTCATGCAGGCAACAAAACGCTGGGAAGCTCTGTCGCTCTTACGCCCCCAGAATTGCAGATGGGAGCACCGGCCATCTGCAATCGTGGCGTTGGCCAGCTTGCTGGCAATCCACCCCTGGGTGCGGAGGGGCACGTCCACCTGATACTGCCTCATCAGGTAAAGGACGATGGAGCACGCGCTGGAATCATGCCGACTCCGATAAAACTCCACGGTATCATTTTGGAGCACACCGCCCTCCCGGATGACGCGAAGGGCCTCCTGCACCTGCTGCTCGGCCCGCTGGTTGCGTTCTTCACAATACGCCCGGTCCTCCGCGTCAGCTTTGGCTTTACGCTCTTGCTCCCGTTCTCGGCACTTGCCTTGATATATTGCAGACAGTTCACGACAGGTCGGGAGCTCGTCCAGCACCAGCGCCCCGATGTAGTCAGGAAAAGTCTTGCCGCTGCTCTCCTTGGACTCCAGATAAGTTGATACATGGCCGTCCAGGATGGCTTTGATGTAGTCGGCCTGACGGGCCGGGTCGCGGCCATACTCTTGTATCTTCTGCTCCTCCTGCTTCAGTACCTCCAGCACCGCTTCGTCGCCCCCGGACCGGCGCAGGCCGTCGAAATATTGCTCCCGCTTATCCTCGCCCCCGTACAGGGCCACGACCATGGCCTTGTAGCCGCAACGGTCAATCAAGTAGTAATCAGTGGTGCGGAGCGTAGCAAGATACCCATGCAGCTCCACATAGAGGATATAGTCGTCCCCCTTCCCCTGGGGATACTGCCGGTCCGGCTTGCCGTCACGCCGCCAGAGCCGGTAGGTGTCTGTCCCGTTGGACACTTCGCGCACCAATACAGCCCGCATCTTTTTTCCAGCGGCATTGTAGTTGTCTCGGTAAAACAGCGGGGTCATCAGCTTGGCGTTTGCCATCGTGTTATCTCCTTCCATATTTTTACGTTACCATAGATACAGTCATCATTGACTATTAGCAAAACTATGTATATAATTGTGATAAAGGGGGTGGCAGTTATGCCGAACATCAGGCCCGTGTCTGACCTGAGAAATCATTTTACAGAAATCACCCATGATGTGCAGGCCAGCAAGGAGCCCGTATTTCTGACCAAAAACGGCGTGGGCTCTCTGGTGGTCATGAGCATGGAGGCTTACGAGGACGGCTTGTATGAAAGCCGCGTCTACGATAAGCTGATAGAAGCCGAGCTTCAGGCTACACAGACCAAGGAGCGCAGGACCCACACCGAGGTCATGGAAAACGCCCGCCGGCGGCTGGCCCGCTATGGAGATAGCGAGGATGTATAAAATCGTCTACCTCCCCCTGGCGGAAGAGGATATTCTGGATGCCGTGGACTATATCGCCGGGAAACTGGACGCCCCAAAGGCCGCACAGGATTTGCTGGACGAACTGGACGATACGGTGGAGCGTATCTCCAAGTACCCATACGCCCACGAGCTGTATCGGACGACTCGGCCCATGCGGGATGAGATTCGCAAGGTGCCGGTGAAAGGGTATGTCCTGTATTACGCGGTGCTGGAAGACACGGTGGAAATCCGGCGCTTTCTCCATGGCCGCAGGGACCGGCAGAATTTATCATTTTAATCCAGATTGCAGAGACGCCCGCACGGTTTGGCCCGTGCGGGCGCTCTTATCACTTGTGGTTTATCCCGTCAGCCATCCGCTCCACTTCCGCCGCACAATTCTGGCACTCCTCCAGGTCACGAATCGCCGTTTGGAGCGCCTGCACGTAGAAGGCCGGCACCATATCGCCGTAAGCATACTGGCAAGCCGCCTTTTCGTCCTTCAGGGCAGCAAGCATACGTTCATAGTCGAGCATGACTATCATCTCCTTTGCATGGTTCAGCCCGCCTTGGGCAGTTCTTCACCGCCGTCCATGTCCTCGTTGTCCCGCTTGTCCAGGTTGAGGGCGATGTTCAGCTCGTCCAGCCGTGCGGATTTTGCCTTCAACTCGTCCTCCTGCGGGAACGGGCGGTTGACCTGCTCCCGGGCGGTGGCAAGTTGCTGTTTGGCGTTCTCCAGCTCCTCACGGGCGGCGGCGCGCTGGGCCTCGATGCCCGCAAGGGCATTGTCCAGACGGGCGATGTTGCCGTAGAGGTCCGTGCCCAGCGCGGTGGTGTAGCTCATCTTGTTGGACAGTGTGACCCGGTACTCTCGAGATATGCTGTCAAACCGCACCACCATAGCAAAGCCACGGTACGCGCCCAGCGGGACAGGGTCGGGGCTGGTCATAGCCTGACAGGCTTCCAGAATGGCGGAGCCCGCCGCCTTTTTGGTGGTGTAGCCCTTGTTCTCGACGACCATGGGCGAGAAACCATCCGCGTTCGGGTGGGTGTTCGCCGCAAGGTGGGCAATGTCGGCCTCATAGCCGGCGACGCTCTGCTCATGCTCACGGATTTCCTGGGGCAGATACTTGGCAATTTTATCTTCCAAGGCGTACTTCTGACTGAGGAAGTTGGCCTTGAGTAATCTCAGCCGCTGGACGTCAATGTCCAGGTCCATGCGCTCTTTAATCAAGGGATTGCCGGTACAGAGGGCCTTGATTTCCGCATAGGACAGGGCGGTCTCGTCGATGTCCTCGGCGGAGCGAATCGGGCTCTTGCTGGTCATGATTTGGCCGATGAACTTCTGTTTGTCCTCGACCATCTGGTACAGATAGCTGTCAAAGGTGTTCTCGGTCACATAGGTGTAAATATCCACCTCATCGTTCTCGTTGCCCTGTCGGATGATGCGGCCCTCCCGTTGCTGCAGGTCTGCGGGACGCCACGGGCAGTCCAGATGGTGCAGGGCAATGAGCCTCTGCTGGACGTTAGTGCCCGCGCCCATTTTCTGCGTACTGCCAATCAGCACGCGCACCTGACCGGAACGCACTTTGCCGAACAGCTCCTTCTTCTGGCTTTCCGTTTTGGCATTGTGGATGTAGGCAATCTCGTTGGCAGGAATACCCATGTCCGTCAACATGTCCCGGAGCGCGTCGTAGATGTTAAACTGGCCGTCGCCCTTGGGCGTGGATAAGTCGCAAAACACCATTTGCGTGGAGCGGTGCGCCGCCGTGCGCTGCCAGATGACATAGACGTTCTCCGCGCAGGCATTGACTTTTCCGGTTTCGCTGGCGGGGAGCATGGGATTCATCATGCGCTGGTCCAAAGCCAGTTTACGCCCATCGTTGGTGATGCGAAGCATGTTATCTACGCTGGGGTCCACCATCTTGTTGCGGACTTTTTCGGCCCGCTTGGACAGTGCCGCCACCATCTGTTTCTGGTGCTCGGACGGCTTCAGGACGATATTGTGGTAGTTGGCCTTGGGGACAGGTAGATTCAGCATATCCGCCGTCTGGATGTCCGCCACTTCCTTGAACATGGACATCAGCTCCGGTAAGTTGTAAAACCGGGAGAACCGGGTCTTGGCCCGGTAGCCGGTGCCCTCCGGGGCCAGCTCGATAGCAGTCACGGTCTCGCCAAATGTAGACGCCCATGCGTCGAAGTGCAGTAGCCCATGCTCCTCCAGCGTGTGATACTGGAGATACTTCTGCATGGTGTACATCTCCACCATGGTGTTGGAGATGGGCGTGCCCGTGGCGAACACCACGCCGCGCCCGCCGGTCAGCTCGTCCAGGTAGCGGCACTTCATGTAGAGGTCGCTGGACTTCTGGGCCTCGGTCTGGCTGATGCCGCCCACGTTGCGCATCTTCGAGAATGCCGCGAGATTCTTAAAACTATGTGCCTCGTCCACGAACAAGCGGTCCACGCCCAGCTCTTCAAAGGTCACCACATCATCCTTGCGGCTCTGGTCGTTGAGTTTTTCCAGCTTGGCTTGGATGGATTTCTTGCTGCGTTCAAGCTGCTTGATGGAAAACCGCTCCCCGTGGTTGGCCTTCAGCTCGGCCAAACCGTCCATGATGTCCTGCTCCTGCCGCTCCAGAATGTACCGCTGGCGCTCCACACTCATGGGGATTTTCTCAAACTGGCTGTGACCGATGATGATGGCGTCGTAGTCGCCGGTGGCGATTCTCCCACAGAACCGCTTACGGTTCTTAGTCTCGAAGTCCTTCCTTGTGGCCACCAGGATGTTGGCGGCGGGATAGAGCTGAAGGAACTCCGTGGCCCACTGTTCTGTTAAATGGTTGGGCACCACATAGAGGGATTTCTGGCACAGGCCCAGACGCTTGCTCTCCATGCCGGCGGCGACCATCTCGTAGGTCTTGCCCGCTCCCACCACATGGGCCAGTAGGGTGTTGCCGCCATAGAGGATATGGGCGATGGCGTTGACCTGATGGGGCCGGAGCTGGATGGCCGGGTTGATGCCCACGAAGTTGAGATGGCTCCCGTCATATTCCCGGGGCCGGATGCTGTTGAATTTCTCATTGTAGAGCCGCGTCAGCCGGTCCCGGCGGTGCTGGTCTTTCCAGACCCAATCCTGAAACGCCTGTTTGATGAGCTCCTGCTTGCCCTGGGCGATGGCCGTCTCCTGCTTGTTGAGCACGGGGACCCGGTTGCCATGCTCGTCCTCGATGTAATCAAAGACACGGACGGTACGCAGGTTTAGGGTCTCTTCCAGGATTTTGTAGCCGTTGACGCGCCCGGTGCCGTAGGTGCTGTTGGCGTTGACGCTGCTCTTGTCCCGGCTTTTGCCCTCAACCTGCCACTCACCTGTATATGTGGAGTAGTGGATGCAGATGTTGGCGCGCATATACCTGGGGGTCTGCATGAGCTCATACATGAATTGCTCCACCACATCCACGGGAAGCCACGTGGCCCCCAGGCGGACGGAGATTTCCGCGGCGGTCAGGTCCACCGGCTGAACGGCCTCCAGCGCCTGCACGTTGACGGCGTAATCATCTGGATGAAGTTCCGCGCGGCGCTTGGCCACGGCCAGCTTCTCCCGGACGTTGCCAGACAGATACTCATCAGCGGGGAGATACTTGGCCTGATTGCTTTCTTCGCCGGCATAAAGCGGATTCAGAAAAATGACACCCTTGAGGTCTGTATAGATTTCTTCCTCCGTCTTGCCGGTGAGCTCGGTCATATAGGCCATATCGGCCTTGGCCCGCTCACCCAGCGACAGGGCCAGGGCCTCGGACGCCGTGTCCACATGGGTCACGGTGACGTGCCGCTTGATGGTGCGCTTGCTGAACATATCCGCTTTGCGGATGAACTTGCCCTCGTCGTCCAGCACTTCCAGGGAGGACAGTAGGAAGTAGGAGCTGTCCGCGCGAAATGCGGAGTTGTTGGCACGGGAGCTGATGCGCCCATACTGCCGCACAAAGGCGTCGTACCGGGCGTTGAGCTTCCGCTGTTCTGCCTGGATGTCCTCGTCCGGGTAGTCCTCGGTCTGGTACTCGATGAGGGTACGCACACAGTCCCGGAGCCCAATCAGCCCCTTGATGCGGCCCTCCGCCGTACCGGACACACGGACGGGGGTCATGCAGCTATTTTCCCGGTAGTACACTTTGCCGTCCACGACGGTATAGCTGTAGTTGCGCACCGCCGGGTCAGCCGGGATGGAATCGTCTGCCTCCGCGTCCTCCACGTCGGCGGGAGCGGCTTCGGTGTAAACACCGTGGATATGCTGGATGGCACCAGCAAGCTGTTCCCCAAGGTCAGCCCCTTCGATGGGGGCCACGGTGAAGTCCTGTTTGCCGTACTGTGTGCTCTCCGAGGTCTGCACACCCAGCACCATCTCCGGGTGGTCGGCAAAATAGCGGTTGATGGCAAAGCCGTTGGCGCTCTCCCCAAGCTGCACCCATGCAGGCTCGGGCAGGTCGATGTGGTCCCGCTTTTGCAGGATGATGATGTCCGTCACGACCTCCGTGCCGGCGTTAGCCTTGAAAGCGTCGTTGGGGAGCCGGATAGCCCCCAGCAGCTCCGCCCGCTGGGCCAGATACTTGCGGACGGTGGTATCCTTGCTGTCCAAGGTGTAGCGGCTGGTGACAAAAGCCACGATACCGCCGGGGCGCACTTGGTCCAGGGCCTTGGCAAAGAAGTAGTTGTGGATGGAGAATCCCAGCCGGTTATACGCCTTGTCGTTGACTTGGTAGCTGCCAAAGGGCACGTTGCCCACGGCCACATCGAAGAAGTCCTTGGGATAATTGACGCGCTCGTAACCCTGAACGGTAATGCTGGCGTTTTGATAGAGTTGTTGGGCAATGCGCCCGGTGAGGCTGTCCAGCTCCACGCCGTACAGTTTGCTGTCGCCCATGGTCTCCGGCAGACAGCCGAAGAAATTGCCCACGCCGCAGGACGGCTCCAGGATGTTGCCGGTCTTAAAACCCATGTTGGAGAGGGTATCGTAGATGGCCCGGATGACCACCGGGGTGGTGTAATGGGCGTTGAGGGTGGACGCCCGCGCCGCTGCGTACTCGTCCTCGGTCAACAGGGCCTTGAGCTCCCCGTACTTGCTGTGGCGCTCGTCGAAACAGTCCGCAAGCCCGCCCCAGCCCACGTACTGGGCCAAGACTTCCTGTTCCTCCGGGGCAGCGAAGCGGTCCTCGGTCTCCAGCTTTTTCAGCAGCCGGATGGCCCGGGCATTGCGGTTGAACTTCTCGCCGGGGGTTCCTGCGCCCAGGGCGTCGTCATGGATGTGATAGTTGTGCCGCTGCTCCGCAGGGATTTCCGGGTGCAGGACAGTCGGGGACACTTTGCTGTGCCTGCGTACCGCCGGGGGCGGGGCAAGCTGGACGGTGGGGGCCTGTTCCGGCTCCGGGGCGGCTCCCGGTTCCGCCCGCTCCGGGGCGCTGACTTGCTCTGCGGACTCCGGTGTGGCCGCATCGGCGGCGAATAGGTGGCTGTTCAGCGGGTTTTCGGTCAGTTTGGCATCAAACTCGCTCCGGGGCATGACCTCATTGAACAATGGGCAGTCCGGGTCATACAGGGTCACGTTCTCGCCGCCGTAGGCCAGCAGCTCATACTCCTTGGTGCCGATGTAGACCGTAGACCCCAGAGGGATATAGTGCGCGGGCTCCGGTGCGGCTGATACTTCCTGTTCAACCGGGGCTGATACCTCGGGGGTCTCGGGCGTCTCCGGTTCAGCAGCGGTCATTGTTTCCGGTTCTGATGATGTTTCCGCTTCAGCCGGGGGCGTTTCCTCCGGTGCCTCCTGCATACTGCTTTCCGATGCTTTTGTCTCCATAACGCCGGAAACGGAGACCTGTGCGGCCTCCGTTCCGGGTTTGGTATCAGATTGTACGGTGGGGGCCGGAGTGCTCTCCGGCTTCTGCCTCGGCGGCGTTGGCCGGCGGACTGGAACAGGCGGTTTTCTCCGGGGCTGTCGCTGCCGCGTCAGGCTCCGGGCCAGCTGGCCCAGCTCCAGCAGCAGGGTACGGGAGATGTTGCTGGTGGCGTTGCCCAGGACAGATAATGTCGCCGCTGTGGAGAAGTCATAAATTTTTTCAAAATCTACGTCATCATAGTACAGGCCGGCGTCAATGCCGCAGCGGGTCAGGACGGTGTAGCCGACACTGGCCTCCAGGGGCAGTCTGAGCCACATGGCCAGATTCTGGCTGTCCAGCTCTTCCAGCAGGCTCCCGGCTTTGACCCGCCCCAGCTCCTCCAGGTAGTAGGAAAGCTGGTCTTTTACTGCCAATTCGCAGATTTTGATAATTTTCTCTGTAAAGTCCATGCCGGTGATGCCGGCATTCGGGTACATCCGCTCCAGCTCTTCCGACACCGCCTCATGCTGTCCCGGTCGGATGGTCCACAGGCGCAGCGTCCGCCCGTTGCCATCCCGGGACAGGTGGGTATCCGATACGTCAAAGACGTATCGGAGCCGTGGCCTGCGTCCACTGGTGTCAATCAGGGCAATACCGTGTGCGCCCCGGTTGACCCAGCGGCCCATCTTCTCATTCCACAAAGGCAGCTCCGCGCAGGCCGTCGCGTCCGGGCGCTGGCCGTAAATCAAGAGCTGGTCGGCAAAACTGTACTTGTAGACGCGGGCGGCGGTATTGAGATACTGCCGCCACGCGCCACGGCGGGTGGTCAGGTCGGAGGTGAGTTTATCGGACAGGCCGATGACCGCTTGCAACGTGGTTGCCATAAGGGTACTCCTTTCTTGCTCCGGCCTGACCCGCTCGCGCGGCTTGCCGGTTATTCAGTTTTTTTCAGGATTTCGTCAATAGGCTCAAAGCCAAAGCTGTCTGTGTAATAGGCATGTGCTTCCCCACCCTGGTGGAGGATGACGATATCACTCACAGACATAGACCTCATCCGACGCCCGAAAGGGCGTGTGTCCTGGTTGTGCCGGGCGAAAAGGGTTTCGAGGCTGGTGCCCTTGCCCAGCATCCCGGCATAGACGCGGATGTAGTCGGACAAGGTGATGCGGCCTTTTGCCTCTTCGTACTCCCGGAAACAGTAGTCCGAGTGCAAATCTGCTTGATAGACCTCGTAGTAGTCCGCTACGCCTCCCTCCGGGGCGTAGATATTGCCGTTACGCTCCATAAGGCCGGCAAACTCCAGCAGATGATAGACGGAGCTGCCGATTTTAGCATGGGTATCGTCGATGTACGTACAGGGGTGCGTGACGGTGGAGCCGTCGAAGTGGGTCACGACGATGCTGGCGTTGTCCGGGAGCGTGAAGATTTCGTGGTAGGCCGTATCCACAAAGCGGATGCGGGGGGTGATAGATTGCTCTTTCATACAATGCTCAATCCTTTCCTTTTCTTTTTTACCCTGTAATCGGGGGGGGGGTTAAGGGGGGGGGCGGAGCCCCCCATGTGGGCAAGAAAGAAAAAAACTATCTGATGAACCCAGTTGGAATGGAAACTGTAATGTGTGCAAGGTGTGCAGGGTACATATACCCGTTTCTCACATTTTTTTGCTCAAAAATTGATAATTAAATAGTGTGAGAAAAGATGCTTTTTACCCTGCACACCTTGCACAGTCATAGAACGGTCTTCCGATGCGTCTGGCTTCCACGCCCCAGGGCCCTGACGGGGTCAGAACGGGGGCGGGTCGTCCGGTTCGCCCCCGGCGGAGGGAAGTCCGTTGGCGATACTGCTCTCAGGGATGTCTCTCTCGTCATGGCCGAGGGTATTGCCGTGGATGCGCCCATCCCGCCGCCAGAACAGGATGGGCCTGCCGCCCTCCAGCTCGTAGCTCCGGGTGTCATTGTCCGGGTCATCGAGGCGGCGGCACATCTCCTCCACCTGCTTATCGTCTGTATCGGTGAACTGGTGGTCGAGCTCCCCGCAGAAATAGGCATAGATTTTCATTTGCTTTCTCCTCCTCATGTGTAATTGTCATTTTTCCATTTGACCCACGCAAGGCGTTGTTCCTTGTCCATGGGCTCCGGCTCCGGGGTGTTGATATATTCTTGCGGGCCGAAAATGACGATACCGTGCCCTGGGAGTTCCTGCTGCGCGATGACTTTTGCTGGGATATTAGGCACCTTGCTAGGTATCTCGATGCGGACAAGGGCGAGGTTCCAGTCGTACACGTAGTCCGCGTCCAGATACCGCTCCTCTGCATCGGTCATCTCCAGCTCATAGATGTACTTGGCAAGGTCCCCATAGATATTGAGCCGCGTGGGGGCCTTGCTGTCATCACTGCTATTGTGCAGAACGATTTCATGGGCGGCCTGGTCCCAGGCATCCATTGCGGCCACGGTTCCGCGATACCGATAAAGCCTACTCATGGTCGTGTTTCACCTCTTTTTCGTGCTCCGCAACTTTTGCCTTGGCCCACTCCGGCAGCTTGTCCAGGTCAGCGATGCCCAAGATGTCGCCAATGTCCCAGCGGCTCCGCTCCCCGGAGTAGAGCTCCTCAAAGAACACCGCACGGCCCCCGCTCCGGGCTTGCACCCAAAGCCGCCGGTGGCATAGCCGAGCTGATAGTCTGCGGACCGATACTCCGGGGAAATATTGCTGGCTTTCACAATCACCAGTTTGCCCTCCAGGGATTCTTCCGGCTCCCGTCTGCGGCAGTGCTCCCGGGTAAGTGCCGTAAACGGAAGATTACGCTCCGCCCGCTGTTGCTTCACGGCCTCAATCTGCTGTTGGAGCCGCAGAGAAAAGAGCTCCACGATTTCCAGGTAATCATCGCCGCCGACAGCCTCTGTGAAGCGCGGAAAGCCGAGACCGTAATCCTGATAGCAGACCAGGAAGGGCGTTTCATGGTCCTCCGGGTTGTGGCCCAGCACAAGGGTCCGGCCACCAATGCGAAGCTGATGGGTAATCTTGTAGTCGCCGGCCATGTCCGCCTCGAAGTCCTCTGCGGAGACCAGCACGGTGCCGCACTCATCACACTCGATGCAGACGTCATCCGGGTCCTCGCTGTCCCCATAGGTCACACATGAGATGTCGTGACCTACATGGGGTAATAGCTTTTGCGCCATCCAGTTGTTCACAACAAAACCTCCTTGTAAAATGGTTCAAGGGGCAGGCCACTCGGCCCGCCCCTTATCTTTTTAGATGGGCAGCTCTCCCTCATCGTCGTAGTCGTAGTTGTCCTCCTCGGGCGGCTCATTCTCGGCCTCGACGGCGGGACGGCTGTCGCCAAAGTAGACGCGGTTGGCCAGGATTTCCGTGGCGTAGTGGCGGATGCCGTCCCGGTCCGTCCAGGGCCGAATTTGCAGTCTGCCGTCAATGACGGCCATGCGGCCCTTGGCAAAGCGCCGCGCGATATTCTCGGCAACACTGCGCCACGCCACCACGTCGATGAAGTCGGTGTCATATTCGCCGTCCGCGTTCTTGACCTCCCGGTCGCAGGCGATGCGGATGGAGCAGACGGGTGTCCCCTTGGGGGTGTAGCGCAGCTCGGGGTTGGCCACCAGACGGCCCATGATGGTAATTCGATTCAGCATGATAGATTTTCCTCCTTTTAATTTTTAGGCTGATTGTTGCTTCTGTTCTGGCGTTCGTTGTAGCAGCTGTCGCAGTACGGGCGATAGTAGCCGCCCACTGAGAGCCAGTTGGCGTCCGGCTGGCGGAGCAGCAGCCCGCACCCCTCGCAGCGGGTGTAGTGCTCATCGTAGCAGGTTTGACAGATTTCCACTGTATCGTCATCGTAGGTAGCGACCTCGCTCCGCGGCATCCGTGTGTGACAGCAGGCACAAACGAAAGTCTCTTCGGCCAAGCACCTTGAGCAAAGTAACTTGCCGAAAAAGTCCTCCATCTCCGAGGCCGGATACTCCTTGCCACAAAGCTCACAAAAGGCCGTTTCACTCTTCTTCTCGGGCACGGGACACCCCTCCTTCCAGTCAAAATTGCGGCCAAAATCGCTCACAATCTCAACCGGCGCACCCCTGGTGCGCAAAAAAAGACGGCCATCTCCGAAGAGATGACCGTTCCAGCTATATTCCATTTTATCCCACAAGAGCCATTCCGTGCTGATAGCACCACGAGAGTAGGTGCTCCATTTCCTTCCGTACATCAAGATTTATTTCTGGGTCAGCACTTCTGAACTTTTCAATTGATTTCAAAAATTCATCGAAAGGAAAATCAATCGCGATTAGATAGCGGCGCTCTTCTCCAGGGCGTGTCTTGGACAAAGTTGGGTCCACGACTTTCCCGGAGTCCATATCCAGGAAAAAGGCGTGCCGTATAAATAGTCCGCTGATGGATTCCACACCGCCATAGGCTACTCGCAGTTCAGAGTACAATGCCATTATATCTGTATCCAAAAGGAGCCGGACGATGTTATCATAGCACTCCTTCGGCTTTATGGCTTTTTGATATTTTTGGGCAAGGGCCAAACTGGCGGAAAGGTCCATAACAAAAAGTGGGTAATCCTTATCAACTTTCTGCGTCAGCAGATTTTCAAGGCTTGATTTTGGATTTCTCATCTCTTTTTCCCTTCGCGCTTTCTTCTTCCTTCCAGACACCGACATTGTTCAGATTCTTTTCAATCCAGAGTGCAATGTCGTTATAGCCACGGACACCGACTGGTAAGATGACCCGGTATTTTGCACCGATTTTGGGCTTTACCACGATGCACACTGGCTCCACCGTCGGGAGCGAATTTTTGTTTTCATAGACCCACTCAACCGCAGCACGTAAGCCCTGGAAGTTCTTGGTCGCACCAGGAATATCGACATAGCTGCTACCATCAGTATCCAGTATCGAAACATGGCACGGGTCATTAATTTCAAATCCGTCAATGGAAAACATAAATAGTCCGTCATCTGTTTTCCAAATGTTTTGGGCTACGGGCGTCAAATTATCCATGTAATGTCTCTTGCTCATGACTGGCACCTCCTGTCTTTCAAATTATAACATCTTTAATTGGTTTCGTCACTTCTTTTGTGTCAGCTGGAACCGCGATTCTGTTATTTCCACCGACGCACCTCCGGGTGCGTAAGGAAGAACGGCCACCTCTGAAGAGATGGCCGTTCTTTTATTTCAACTCTTGACATTCCTCACCGAGGATTCTCGGCTCAACGACACATAGTCTCCCCGAGCGTAAATTGGGGCGTGTCCCGCCCTACTCTTTGAACGCATTGGCTATGCCAGCTGGCGCAACCCTTCTTTTAAGATGTTTTTTGCAGCGTTGATGTCTCTGTCATGGACCGTACCACACTCGGGGCACGTCCATTCCCGGACAGACAAATCTTTCGCTCCCGGCCATTTCGCGCCGCAGTTAGAACAGAGCTGAGAAGAGGGGAAATACGTACTGACTGGTACGACCTTTTTCCCATACCACTCTGCCTTGTATTGCAGTTGTCGCCTAAATTTCCCCCAGCTCACATCGGAAATGGCCTGTGCCCGTTGAGAATCTTTTACCATACTTTGTATGTTCAATTCCTCAACGCAGATAATGTCGTTTTCCCGGATAAGTTGAGTGGTTAGTTTGTGGAGAAAATCATCCCGCTGGTTGTGAACATGCTCCCACTGTTTAGCATATCTGACCCGTACCTTATTACGGCGCTTGCTTCCTCTTGGTTTTCGAGAAAGCTGCCGTTTAAGCCTTTTTAGTTTTCTCTCACTCCTTTCTAAAAACTGAGGATTGTGATATTCAACACCATCCGAGGTAACTGCATACGTCTTGAGACCTACGTCAATGCCAATCGCCGCCCCGGTAGTAGGTAAATGGGGCAAAGGTACGCTTTTGCAAAGTAAGCTGACAAAATACTTTCCGCTGCCATTCCGTGATACGGTTGCCGAAAGAATATCTCCCTTGACCGTTTTGGATATACGACATTTTACAGGCCCTAACATCGGCAGCTTAACAGCACCATCTATGATTGCGACACTATTTCGCTGGTTAATACTTTTATAGCTTTGATGCCTGCCGCGCTTTGCTCTGAAGCGGGGGAATTTTGAATCACTTCCCTGCTTCTTTAATGACAAAAATTTTCGGACAGCTACTTTCATATCGCTAATCGCATTTTCTTGACAGTTCTGATTCGTCTCCTTCAGCCAAGGAACTTTCGCCCTCAATTCCTCTAAATTCCGTGATGGTATATTTACATGGATGTATCCAGTTGTCTCATATTGCTTTTTCAATTCTCCAAGGAAATGGTTATACACATACCGGCAACTTCCAAAAATACGAATTATCCGTTCTTCCTGCTCTTTATTCGGATAGAGACGAAATTTATATGCTCGGTACTCCATACTATCACCGTTTTGATTATATCATCAGTCTCCAATATTAGCAAGTTTTCCTATAGGTCTGGCACAAGGTCCAGCAATATAAACCAGAAACGTATCGGCTGACATGTGCCGACAAGTACAGACTATCCATGCCCCCTCTCCAGACTGTAAACGGGGTGAATTGCCCCGAAGGGGCAAGAGGGGCGCAGCCCCTATGAGGACGGGCAATCCAATCTGCTGGCACGGGCTGCCTGATGCTCCATCAAGGCTCTACGGGCGGCTGCAGCACTTCTGTGGCGTACTCCGTGGGTATGTCCGTGGGCTGTCGCTTGATGTCGCTGCTGTCGATGAGAAATTCCAGTGTCTTCATGTTCGTTCTCCTTTTTGTGGTTTCCCCCGGCGGGATGCAGCAGCATACTCGCAGCGGGGTCTTGAACCTCTGGAGCGTGCCCGCAGGACGCTTTGTTTGACGTTATGGTGGACGAGGCGCAAAGTGTGCATTGGGGCTTGATATTCATTTTATGCTTGACACATTCTTTTGATTTGCGTATAATGATGATGAAGAGATATGAGACGATTTCTAAGCATAAAATGATGTGACACGAATATGCTATTTATAGAATCGAAAGGTTCTTGGTGTGAGGGCACCATAAAAAGTTGAGCTGCATATGGGGCAGGGTAATCTCCCATAGCTTGAGACGTTGCAAAACGTCAAGCCTTGCAGTTGGGATAAAACTGTAGTCCACATGGGGGACTTAATTATTCCCATGACTTTAGGTGTTGAGAAACACCAAGGCTGGCAACCAGCATAAAACCCTCAACGGGGTGGCATACGCCACCCCGTTTTCTTTTTGAAGGTAGTTTTATGGATACGAAGGATACGAAGAAAGAACAGATACGCGCTGGAATTGTTTCAGCGGCCCAGAGTTATTCTGCTCATCTGACCAATCGTGTGTTTCTCTATGTGTTCGGTGAAGAATACATAGAGGTCATGTTTCGAGCTGATGACTTTCTGCATTTGACTGGCGTTGATACGCGGTTATTTGCAAAAGATTTTTATAGCATATCCCGGAAGGCGCAACTTGGATTGTCACAGTTCTTTTTCAAACAGCAGCATCCATTTGAGTTGGTGAAAAAGAAGATTCCGTGTTTGATGCGGCTGCATGAGCTTACAAACCGTGACGTCATTATACTGAAAGACTTGTCAACCGGAAGTCTAGTTTACAAAATTGCGCTCACTAATTTAGAGTTTACGATTGGAATGTATGAAAAAGATGGAATGTATTCTCCTCAAACATTGCGTGTAAAGGATAAGACTGTTGAAAGGAGCGCACAAGGCGAAGTCGTGGACTTCATTTTTGAGCGTCAATACAACGAGCCGAAGTATAAGACGTGTACATTCTCTGACCCGGCAAAGACAATTCCTGATTGTGTTAGAGATATGTTGGAATTGGACGCCACTGGAGACGGAGATAGTACATAGACAGTTTGTATTGAGAACACGGGTGCCTATTGGCACCCGTGCTTTTTTGTGCAACGAGATATCAAACCCCGAAGTCAAACCCTGGAGCGTATCCCCGGTTGTGCCCGTCAGAGCGTCCATAGATGGCGCCCTCCACATTGCCCCTGCCGGAGCGCACACACCGGCACGGGCATATTGGTATCGCCCCGTGTCGATATTGTACTGACTTTCTCGTTTCAGCATTTTTGTTGCATATTTATGTATATTAAAACTACAATTAAAAAGCCCATGATAATTAAAAGTATAATTAAATGGGCGTTATAATTGCCGCGAAATCGCAATTATAAATATAGTTTATTTTGCTCCAAAAAGTTACGAAATTCCTGGCGAATTGAGAAAATTTGCTTGCTTTTTGCGCAGGAATTGATTATAATAGCCTTATGTGAGACGGGCGTTTTGCGCTGTTTTGATGCCTGTCATGAAGCGAGTATGTGGAACGAATGATTATACGAACCAGCGCAAGAATGTTGCCGGCGACACGCCGCGGATACGCCAATAGGATTCATGAGAAAAGAAATCCCCCGCCCCGGGGATACCGGGACAGGGGACGCGGCAGGACTGGTGCGGCGGGGATGTGGTGCCCCGGGATGCGGGGCAGGGAACTGGGGCAGATTAGTTGAGGATGCAGTCTTCTGCCGCATTGATTGAAATTCATAAGCCGCACCAGTTGGCCTTCTGTTTTCCCCAGCGGCCGGCACGAGCCGGGCGCAATAAGGGGAAGCGTGAAGATAGAGGTGAGAATCATGATGAGGTTATTTTCAGGATAAAGAAGTCCCCGCACCGGGGATTCCGGTGCGGGGGATGGTGCAGATGATTAGAAGTAGTCGAGGCAACCGCTGGTAGTCCAACCCATGTTGTACAGCATCTGGGACAACTGAGCACGAGTCAGATTGTTGTAGGGGCCGAAGGAACCTGCGGAGTCGTAGCCGGAGACCATGCCGAGGTTGTAGGCACGGCAGATAGCCTGTTCACAAGTGGCAACGGTACGGTCATGCACGCTGGCATACTTGGCAGGGTTGTTGATGTTCAGCAGGTCGGACATCTCTTCCCAATTTTCCTCAATCCACTGATGGATTTTATCAGCGTCGGGGAGTTCATCTACGGAAGCGATATAGTCGGTACTGCGGCCTGCGGCAAGACTGGCTCTCCAGTTGTCGTAGACGCACTGCCACATGGAGCCAAAGCGGCCACTTTCGGAGAGGTTGTAAACCAGACCGCCGGAAACACCGGATTTGTTGACCAAAGAGGTTTCATATTCGCTTAGAGAATGGCTCTTACCCTTGCAGATATAGTCGGCAAGCCAAATGACGGCATAGGCACGAGAAGCCTGTTCTTTGTTGCCATTGTGATACGAACCGTCGCCACCTGCCATACGGGTGAGGATGATGTTCAACTGCTCTTTTGTAAGGGTGTCGTTCGGGCCAAACAGGTGATTACCGTAACCCGCAAGCAAGTCACCCGAGGTGAGGGTCATGATGGGATGATAAGCCCACATTGTGCTGGGAACATCGGTGTAGTAGGTGTCGTAACTTGCGGACGGGGTTCCGGGAGTGAAGACCTTCTGGACTTCGCCCCAATCCTTGCTGGAAGTGCTGGAATTACCAGAGTTTCCGGAGTTGTTGGGAGTCTGCGAAGGACGGTTTACAGTGCCGGAATTGCTGGAAGTACCAGTGTTGCTGGAACTGGAGCCAATAGTCTCGGGAGTGCCGTCCGTGGTGTCCACATGCACAAGCAACTTGTAGGAATCCTTGGAGCCACCGGCATACTGGTAGATGTCGAGCACGATTCCGGCAGGGACGGTGATGCCTTCGAAATCAGAGGCAGACCAGTTGGTGCCGGACGCTCTGACCAGTACGGAGCCGCTGGACGGCCACTCAAAGTTGCTGGACTTGAAGGAACTGCTGGAGACGGTGACATCGTAGACGCTCTGGTCGAATTCAGACCACTTTCCAGATTCGCCGTTCAGACCGGTATCAGGGTCAGCAAGGCCGCTGAAGCCGAACGGCAGGGCCATCAGCAGAGCGAGGCAGAGCATGCCGCTGATGATTGCGGTGAGTTTCTTTTTCATGTTCATAGGAAAACCTCCTTAGTAAAATTTTGATAGGACTTGAAATCCTTCATCGTTTTTCCCGGCGCGTGGCCGTGCCACGCGCAAGGATTACGCGACAGCGGGCACCGCATCAGCGGTGGCCCTTCAGCATATGTATGTCAACAAAATAAATCAAAATTTTGGAGTTTGCAACCGTAATTTCTGAAAAAGGAGTGTTTATCATGCGTATCGTCTTATCTCGTTATCTCTTCTGTTACAGCAGTCGAGACGGCCCTTGCTTGAGCTGAACATCATCCTGTCCAATAATCACAGTGATACCCAGGTGACATATGTCCTGAACGCGAAGACGGGCCTTGTGATGAACCGGGATACGGGTGCGAGTCAGGTTTTCTCCTCGCGTTTGGCCGTCGCAATATTGAGCACGGCCAAAGCAATAAACAATGCGACAATCGTCACAACACCGATTGGTGTACGCACAAAGACATAGATATAACCCAGGTAAGGGATGTGCATAATATACCTTGCAAACAGGGTATCCGGTGTGACGCTCACACCATCATCATTACGGTTAGCATCCCCCCTGGTAATCACTCCCTCATCTGTCATCTCCACCACGCGGTGGACGACTTTTTCCCCATCGGACGCACGTGTGAAAACCACAATGTCGCCTATGGACAGGTCCTCATAGCGTACTCTGGTGGTAACCAGGCATACGCTGTATGGTGTAATGGTAGGCTCCATGGACGTGGTCCGGACGATACACAGACGCAGGCCTGTAGTCAATGCCAGCAGAGTGATAGCAGCGATGATGCCGATAATAATAACGATGGAGCGATGGATTTTCAGGATTTTCTTCATGATTGACCTCCATAGAACGTAAATAATTTCTACGGTACTGACCGGCAGCTACTGGCTGCGCGGCCTTTTTTATCGTTTATCGAGGTCTCACGCAAGCCAAATTATACTCGGATATTCAGACATATTCAAGCCTTTTCTTCCTTTTTATACTTCTTACATAAGTGTAAATCGTGAAAGGGGTGTATGAGGTGATTAGCTACGAACCGCTGTTTCGGACTATGAAAGAGCGTGGAATCAGCTCATACCGCCTTGAAAAGATGGGATTTTCCCGCGCCACCTACTATGCTATCCGAAGCGGACAGAGCGTGTCCACCAACACCATCGACCGCCTGTGCCACCTGCTCCAGTGCCGGGTGGAGGACGTGATGGAGCACGTTGAAGAGGAAGACTGATTGATTGCGAGGGCATCCCGGTGCGGGGGCTCTCGCTTTTCGTTTTTATTGTAGAGGGTGAGGCGCTCCAGTGTCAATATGAGAGGGCGGAAACAACACCCTGCGGGTACGCTCCTGTTACATTTTTTGTTACAGATTTGCTCCCCCGGGTGGCAAAAATCTGTAACAGACAGGCCGGCGCGGTCCCCGAATATGCTGAAAAGGAGGCGGACCCCCATTTGCAGCCTCACGTTTTCGGGGATTTGCGGGCCGATGTTACAAAAATGCCGAAAAAAATGAGACAGCGACGGTCTACGCAAAATGCTTGATTATCAAGGAGTTACAGCGCAGGCCGGAAAGTCCTGTTACAGTTTTGGATTTGGTCATGTAACACATGGAACGCTTGAAAATCAAGGGTTTCGGGAGGCTTGTTACAATGTTACACTTTATTTTAAGTCAATTAAGGATAAAAATAAAGAATTTCAAAATATGTATAAGGCTTGAAAAAATTTGTAACATCGTAACAGGCGGTCTCGCTCTCCTATTGCTGCCTCCCGGAGCGTAATCGGATGATGCGCTCCCGTGTATCCGCTCTGTCCTTCTCTCTGTCTCACTGAGCGTAAACCCGGATGGGCGCTTGGATGGAGCGTATCATAGCGTGATGTGGGTGCTCCAGATAGGTCTGTTTGGGATTGGAGTCTTGGGTTTGCCGTTCTCAAAGATAGTTTTCTCGCCCACGGGCTTGCGCCCGTGGGGATTTTGACTTCTTGGTTCCCCCTGGCCGCCTGCCGGCGGCCGGGGGAACAGATTACAGTCTGCAACGGGAGGGTAAGGGCAAAACGCATCAGGGGCATATCTGTATCACATCAATCCCCCACTGTAATCGGGGGGTTAAGGGGGGCGGAGCCCCCCATGAGGGCGAGAAAACTAAAATCCGAAAAGCTGATGCGGATAAGACAGACAATCAGTATGTGCAAGGTGTGCAGGGTAGATTCTATCTTTCTTCACACTTTTAATTACAGACCATTTTGCAAAAAAATGTGAGAAACGGGTATATGTACCCTGCACACCCTGCACAAGCTCCACTAGAGCGTATCACCAGATGCAAAATAAGATGCTTTCTACCCTGCACGCCTTGCACAACGGGGGGGCGCGGCGGCCGCGGCCCGAAGCGGGGTTGCGCCGTCAGACTGGCTCCTGCATTGTGCAAAATGCTGATTTTAATACGCTATATTTCACCGATTCGGGATTTTGGGGTCAAGTATGTTCATTTATGAGCATACTTGATTTCGTCATTTTTTCACTCCGTTTTTCACTATAATTATTGGAATATTGATATTTTTCACATTAAATACTATAATTTATATATAAAGAACGCAAGAAATTTTACTTTGATTTGAGGTGAATAATATCATGGGTGATATACCGAAATATTTGGATAAGTACCAGGAACTCTGTTCGGAGCAACTTACGTATCTCTCCCAGCGCATGGCACACCGTATCGCATTGGATAGAGAGATTGACGAGCTATTTGAAAAAGCACAACAAGATTATAATTACGTTCATAACATCCTGGAGCGCGCCCGGGAAGAAGATAACGCTCCCCGGTCCGTGAATCCCAAAAACCGCAAGCGCCGTAAAACGAGGACCGTCGGGCGCTACACAACCCGCCCCGTTCTCCAGATGACCCCTGAGGGAAAGGTTGTCCAACAGTTCCCCACATTGAAAGCGGCGTCCTTGGCAACCGGCATATTGGCGCACTACATCTCCATTGCGGCCCGCACTAAGTCTTATACGCGGGACGGCTCTTATTGGATGTTTTTAGAGGACTACAAGACGTCAGTCGTGACGCCCGGCCTGGACACCAGCTTTGGTAGAGACCTGATGGCCGGGGTCGATGTGACCCTGCCCGCGCGTCCTGATGCAGACGCACACACGGACGCTGATGCAGATAAGGCCAGCACCGACACCGCCGCCGGCAGCGATGATACATAGATTTGTAGGGAGAGGCCCTGATGCTCCTCGGCATCAGGGCCTCTCCCTGTATTACTCCCGGCTCGCTTGCTCCATGACAAACCTGATGCAGTCCAGCGCAAACGACCCAGCGCAATGGTAGCCCATCTCCTGGCTGTATTGCCGGATGTGCTCCAGCTCCTCCTCATCCACGGTGCAGCGCAGTATCCCCTTCCGCGCTGTTTGGCTTTTGCCCGGAATCTCCTCCCGCCAGAATGGGGCCATGTTGTAATAGCGCAGGATGGCATTGACCTCGTATTGCTTTAGATGGAGCTTACCTGCGACCTGCCGGAGCGTGTGGAAACCACCCTGCCCCGCCATGCGCCCTATCTTCTCCCGGAGCTTGTCCCGGATGGGCTTCGGGTCAAACACGGTATTGGTGGGCAGGTCAAGCATGGTCTGTATCAAGATGTATCGGTCCGGCAATAGCTGCTCCCAGGTCTTGATGCGGTTCATCATGCTCGTGGTGATACTGGCCCCAAACCCTTTTGCCACTGTTTCCGCCCCGTGGTAGTCGCACAGGGCGGCGTAGAGCTTTGCCCTGTCTACATTGAGGCCGGTTTGCCGCGCAATGGTCATATATCCGCCATTGAGCAAAGTCTGATATAGGTTGTTGCAGGCAGGCGGCGATATGGACGCGGGCAGCTTCCAATATTCCCACACCAGCTCACTGACCCGGAGTTCTGCGGGTGTAACGTCCATGTCGGGCTCCCGGGCTGTCTCCACTGTCCCCAGGGGATAAAAGTTGTTATTGAGGGCAAGGCGGGGATTGTCAACGGCAATCTGCTTCAGCCGGCACCGATGCCGCACGCACACGCTGGAGAGGGGTATCTGGTGCTCCACGTGGTAGTACGGCTCTCCGTATATCTGCGTGTCCTCCTGCACACACAATGGGCAGTATCGCAAGGCATAATCCCCCTTGGGAAACGTCCGCCACAGATGGGTTGGGGTCTTGCCCCGCCCTTGCAGCAGGTCGTCCAGCAGGGCTTCGCGTTCCTGTTGCGGGTACATTCTCGCGTAATAGAGAAACGGCGTGTGGTGCAGTATCACGTTGTGCCCATCAAACACCCCTTCCGGGAGTTGGGACAGGACAGCATGGACGGCGGCATTGGGGTATAGCGTCGCCATCTTGATGCCCACTCTGTTCCCAAAGAGTAGCCTTTTCACAATATTGTGCTCTTTGATGCCGCTGGAAAGATAGTACCTGCACAGCACGCTGTAAAACAGCTCGTCCGGGTATGGACTTGGGAACCACGTCAACACAATACCACCTCCTCCACCATGTCCTGGGACAACAGCAGCTCCCGGAGCGCCCCTATCTTAAAAGCCACCAGCAGGTCCCTCTCGTCGCGCTCTGCGGCTTTTCGGCCCCGTGGGACGGCGTAGAGCCGCTTGACGGGGCTGGTGTCCTCGGGGGTATCCTCGGCCTCCTGCTGGGTAGGGGTGTCCGTCAGGTGCTCCATGGAGCCCGCCGCAGGGGCTTGGAAGTCTGATAAGAACGTCCCCGTCCCCAGCTCCTTGGGCGGCTGGATGGCCAGATAGTCCGCCGCTGTGGCAATCATCTTGCGGTCTATCCTGCTGACGCCCCGCATGAGCGCCTGGGCCTGGGCCTCCTCCAGGAGCTTAGATATATACGCCGGGATGCCGCCGCTATAATCGTATATCTGATTGGCCAGCCGGTCTGTCAAGACGGCCTGCTCCGGCGTGTACTGATACGGCCAGAGGGCTTGCAGGAACGCCCGGTAGGCCCCGTCCGGCTTGAAGGGCAGGAGCCGGGGCCCCCGCGTCCGTCTCCGCAGGTATTCTTCAGACTGGAACACGGTCTCTGCCAGAATGGTCCCAGTAAAATAGACCGCTGTGCAGGTATCGTTGGTCAGCTCCGTGAGAAACCGTATCAGGGGCTTAATCCGGTTGGTTCGCTGGGCGGTGGCAACGACATTCTGGATTTCATCGACGACAAGCAGCCCCACGTTGTAGGTGACGCACAGGGTCTTGATATAGGTGCTGACGGAGCTGACCGAGCCGGAGCGCGCCCGCAAGAGATAATCCAGATGGTTGCTCCCCACGGCCATATCCAGCGCCCGGACGATATTATAGGCCATAGTCTTTTGCGATGCGTCACTGGGGCACTCCACATGCAGCCACAAGACCTGCTTGCAGAAAAACGCCTTGCCGAGATATTTTTCGTGGCTGATGACCTGGGGCAACAGGGACAGACAGCGACGGAGCGTGCTAGTCTTGCCCAGCCCGGGTGTCCCCAGCAACGCCCCGGACTGTGCCTGTGCCCCGTACCCTGATACAGACCCGCCGGAGAGAAACAGGGCATTTATCTTCTGGACGCGCTCTCTTGAAGTGAGCGTGTGGTAGCTGCTGGTGAGCATCCGATACAGCGAGTCATAGACGTAGTACATATACGGCAAGGGCACGAACACCGTGGGCAGCAGGGCGAGGCCCTGACGGCGCTCGGCCATGCTCATGTCCTGGCACGCTTGGGGCGGCGGCGGACAGCATCGGATTTGCTGTGCAAACTGCTCCGGCCCAAGGCATTCCGGCAGCGCCTCAATGAGCGGGTTTTGGGTCCCGCTGTTGTCATAGACGGCCTCCACGGTCTGCATCCCGAGTTTGTATTTCACGTCAGGCGCCTCCTTTCGTTGGTCCGATGCCGCTGGATTTCCGAGATGTCCCGGCTTCCAGGGCTCTGCTCCTCGGCCTGTCGGATGATTTTCTCGATTTCGCTCCGCATGGCAACCCGGGCCTCCAGTTCCGTCTGCCGGGCGGCTTTCTCGCGCTCCAGTTCTTCCCGGCGCATGACGGCCACATCGGCCATATCGTAGCCGTCATAGCGGGAGCTGGACGGGGCCAGGGTGCAGGGTATCAGGTGCTTGTCCTTACCGACCACGTAGATATGGCTGGTGTCCTGGGCGTCGTAGGCATACTCGACTCTTTCCCCCACGGTCAGCTCCGCGCCGCGCTCCGGGAGATACCGCAGGCCGTTACACACGATGCCCTTGCGGGTGAGCTTGCTGGACGCTCGGGGCAGAGCGCGGCGGTAGAGCTCGTCCGCGTCCACATCCAGCAGAGTGCTTTTGCCCCGGTCAACAAGCCATTTCCAGAGGGCTGCGGGCGTGTTGGGCGCGTCCACGGGCAAGTGGCCAATGTCGGTCAGCACACGGCCCTTGTTGAGCGCGATAATCGTATGTATCACAATGGCCGTGTACTCGTCCAGGGTCAAGATGGCCTGTTGCCGGTAGTCCGTGGCCCACCGCTCTCCCACATCGTCCCCGATGACGCCGCGCCCCCGGAGCATGGACTTGTAGCTGTCCTGAATTAAGTCCATCGCCCTCTCCACCAGGGGCTTTTCCTCGGCCCGGAACGGTGGGAGCGCCTGCCGGTCGATGCCGTAGCAGATACACAGCTCGTTGATGCGCTCTCCTACGAACTCTCCGCCCCGGTCGCTGATGATTTCCGATGGCAGGCCCCGGCTGGGCCAGTCGGCGGGAGACAGGTCTATGCCATAGGCCGCACAATAGGCCGCCTTGTCCCCGGCGGCGTTGGCGATGCAGGCCATCAGGGCAGTCTCCCCCGTGTCCAGACCGACATACACTCCGGCGATGAGGCCGCTGGCCGTGTCGATGGCCAGATAGACGTTGGGCCGGCCTATGACCTTGCTCCGGTCCCACTTGGAGACCAGGTATATATCCCCCTGCGTCTCGTCCACCTGATAGCATCCCACGCTCTCCCGGTACTGCATGGCGGAGCCGTACAGCGGCCGGTTGTTGCGCTGGTAGGCGGTCAGGCCCTCCCGGGCAATCTCCTTCTGCGGGTCACCCCGGAAGTGCCTAAAATAGTATAGTCGGAAGCTGCTCCAGGATGGTATCTCGTCCGCCAGGACGCCCTTGTTGGTGTAGTTTTCGAGAATATATAACTCATAGGCTGTGCGGAGACTGTTGCGCTTGGCGCTGAAATAATACTTGCGGATAGCCGCTTCGTAGTCCGGCCTGCGGACGCTCTCCCGGGGCTTGCTTCGGGTCAGGCTCCCACGGGCGAGGTAGGCATGATACAGGCGGCGCAACCGTCTGGCCGTGGTGTTGTGCTCCCGGGCGATGGCGGCAAAGGCCTCTGTGCGGTGGGCTTCGTCTGTGATACAGCGGTCATCCTCCAGGGCTGGCCGGAGCATATCATACCGCTGCCGCTGGGCCGCAGACATGGGACGCTCCCGGTTGCGGACATACTCCTCCGGCGCGGCAATCCGCTCCGCACGCTCCAGCTCGCCCCGGTTGACATAGACGGGCATCTGGTACTCGTCGTATGCGATGACCCACGCGCCGCCAGCGTCCTGCCGGAGCACCCGGAAACGCTCCCCTGATATGCGCACGAACATCTGCATCCCTCCTCTGATGATATTGATATACTGGCACGCGCCCGCCTCTCCCCCTCTTTCTGGCCTCTCTGGGCACAAACGCGGGGCGGTGGATGGAGCTCCCGCAGTGTGATATGGATGCCTCAGATAGTTTTGTTTGGGATTGGTGTTTTGGGTTTGCCGTTCTCAAAGTTAGGTTTCTCGCCCACGGGCTTACGCCCGTGGGGATTCTGACTTCCGTGTTCCCCCCGGCGTTGCCGGGGGGAACTGATTACAGCCTGCAACAGGGGTATGTCAGTATAGCGCACCAGGGAGCATACCTGTTTCACAATCATTCGCCCCCCCTGTAATGGGGGGTCAAGGGGGCGGAGCCCCCCATGTGGGAGAGGAAATCAAACTTTGAAAAGCTGATGCGGATAAGACAGACAATCAGTATGTGCAAGGTGTGCAGGGTAGATTCTATCTTTCTTCACACTTTTAATTACAGACCATTTTGCAAAAAAATGTGAGAAACGGGTATATGTACCCTGCACACCCTGCACACATGTATCAGCGGATGCGAAATAAGTTGCTTTTTACCTTGCACACAGCCCCGTGTGGCGGGCAGGGCGGAGCGCGACAGCGGGAGCACGCCGGCACGCACCCTCATTTCCCCGCTATAACGATTTTCCAATCATGTACCCCCAGCGCGGCCCAATAGCGGCGGGACAGTTCCAGCTTTTCCACCTCGGCCCGCCGGGTCAGGTCGGACGCGCTGACCAGCTCCCGGACGCCGGTGGTGCCGTCACTGAACCGGATGAAAAAGTCGCTGGTCCACTGGGCCTTAAAATACTCTCCCCGGATGTCCGTCTTTTGGATGCCGTTCAGCCGGGTTCCGTCCAGGGGCTTACACGCCTCGTAGGACGCGACCTCGGGCCGCTCCTCCAGGTACTTGCTGTACGCCCGTGCCGCCTCGCTGTGGACCACCACCATTCCGCCGGTTTTAGGGCTGTGATAGGAGATGTCCCTGACCTTTTTTCCGGCTCTGTCCATAAAAATCACCGCCTTTTGGAAACTCGGAATAATTGCCACAAAACTCCGCGTAATTCCCCCGGGAATTATTCGGAGTTTTGTGCAGGTCGTCAAAATATAGGAGCATTTCTTGTGGAGTATGACCAGCAATTATTCGGAGATTTTGAATTATTCCGAGTTTTTGCGCTGTTAGGCGACATAACTCCTACATTTTCTCGGAATAATTGCTCTGAATTATTCCGAGTTTTTGTATCGGCATTTTTTCCGGCAACAAATTCGTGCTCTTTGCAGCGACTTCTTTGTATTTCATTCTGTTTTCGCAATCTTTCTGTCGATTTCTCAATCTCGGAATAATTCCCCGGAATTTTGCAAAATCTCGGAATAATTCGATATATGCCGAGATACTATGTGCCAGTAACTTGCAAAACCGTCGCACAGTCTCACGTATCCTGGCCGCACCAAAAGAATAAAATCTGGATGAGGCGAGCTGGTCCTAAATTTCTCCCGGGAGCGCACCCGCGCTCCGCAGCGTAATCCTGTATCCATTTTCCCCTCTCCCTCTTCCCCGCACACCCCATCACCCTCACCCTGAACCCTGGCGCGGAATCCTCACCCCGCCCCGGTCGAGTCAACATTTGCGCCAAAACCGGCGCGAACACTGCCGTTCCCCGCACATTCTGAGGCAAAACGGATAGCGCACCACGGAACAGGATTCCCGCCTCGGAGACCCGTTCCGGGGGCCGTGACAGGGTTTGGGATGCAGGCCGGGGACGGGTAGCCAGGAGCATAAAAAGAGGGCCTTGGATGGCTCCAAGACCCTTAAAAAATACTATGTGATGCCGCCGTAG
>CDZK01024396.1_pt1 | contig 43821 bp, 37 predicted proteins | sample 557401 | NCBI WGS metagenome assembly CDZK01 (sample SAMEA3182108, study PRJEB8094) | gut metagenome | biome: human; feature: gut; material: Stool; isolation source: human stools | place: Canada | collected 2013-04-25 | reverse complement strand
AGCTGCTGGTTGGTGTGCTGCAGCGTCTCGATGTCCACGATGCTCCGCTCCGCCTCCTTGGCGGTCTCCACCGTGCCCATCTTCAGCATGTCGGCGTTCTTCTTCAGCAGGTCGTTGGTCACCTCGGTGACGGCGCTCTGGGCAGCGGTGGCCTGGCGGCTGTGCTCCAGGCCCAGGGCCAGCACCATCTGGCTCTTCCACAGCGGGATGGTATTCACCAGGGAGGACTGGATCTTCTCCACCATCAGGGTGTCGTTGTTCTGCAGCAGCCGGGTCTGGGGGCCCATCTGGACGGAGATCATCCGGGTCAGCTCCAGGTCGTGGAGCTTCTTCTCAAACCGCTCGCACATCTGGACCAGGTCGTTGTAGGCCTGGGCGTCCTCCTGGGCGCCGGACTGCTCCGCCTTGGCCTTCAGGGCGGGCAGCTCGCTGGCCCGCACATCCTCCAGCTTCTTCTTGCCTGCCAGGATGTACATGGTGAGCTCCTTGTAGTATTTCAGGTTCAGCTCGTACATCTGGTCCAGCATGGCCACGTCCTTCAGCAGCGTCACCTGGTGCTGCTCCAGCTCCCGGGCGATCTTGTCCACGTTGGTCTCCACCTTGGCGTACTGGGCCTTCATGGCCTCCAGCTTGCTGCCGGCCTTTTTGAAGAAGCCGAAGAAGCCCTTCTTCTCCTCTTCCTCGCCAAAGCCCTTCAGCTCCACCACCAGGTCGGAGAGGGACTTGCCCACCTCCCCCAAATCCTTGGTGCGGACGGAGTTCAGGGCGTTCTCCGAAAAGCTGGCCACGTTCTTCTGGGCCGCCGCGCCATACTGCAAAATCAGGTTGGAGTCCCGCAGGTCGATCTTTTTGGAGAACGCCTCCACCGCCTGCTTCTCCGCGTCGTTCAGCAGGTTCTCGTCCATCTGCACCGGCGTCACCTCCGGCTTGGCCGGCTCCGGAGCGGGGGTGGCCGGGGTGGCTGGGGCCACCGGGTCCAGGGTCAGCTGGGGCACCTCCTCCGTCTGGTTGGGGTCCAGGGTCAGCTCGGGCATCATGCTTTTCTCGTCAGCCATTGTATGTTCCTCCGTCTATTCAAGTTTTCCGTCTTTTTCCTTCGGAGCCCCGGCGGTATCAGGAGCCCTGTCTCCGTCCTCTGATCCAGTAGACGCACCACGCGGCTGCCAGTCCCGCCGAGACCGCGGCCAGCCCCCACCGGAGCCAGACGCCGGAGGCCTCCACCAGCTCCAGGCGGCAGGCGTTCTGCCACACGGCGGCCTCATGGGCCCACACGACCGCCATCAGCGCCCACACCACGGCGGAAAGCAGGCAGAACCCCGGCTTCGGCAGCTTTCTTTCTTTTTTCATGGCCGTTCCTCCTCACAGCTCCAGCTGGATGTCGGTCCCGTCCTCTTCTGTCTTTTTCGTCTCCGCCTTCAGCGGGTCCTCCGCCAGGCCCTCCCGGGCCATCATGTTCTCCAGCACCGTGATGTCCGTGGAGATGTCCAGGGCCTCGGCGCCGTACAGGCTGTCCAGCTGCTTTTCAAAGGCCGCCACGATGGTCCGCATCATGGCCTCCACCTTGGCGAGGGTGGTGTCGATGTTCTCCCCGGACACGCCGGTGCCGCTCATCCGGTCATAGGCGTTCAGCAGCTTCAGGGTGGTGGGCAGGTAGTAGTCCATGAACCGCCGGATCTGGGGCAGCTTCTCCGGATGGGCCTTCACCTCGTCGAAGATCTTGGCGCTGACCTGCTCCAGCCGCACGATGTCGGCGGAGATCCCCGGGTCCGCGATGCTGTCGTCCAGCCGCTTCATCTCCCGGATGGCCAGCTCCCCGTCCCGGATCATCTTGTCCAGCTCCGCGTTGCCGGTGGAGGGCTGCGCCTTGGCGGGCTCCTCCGCCTTCTTCCGGGTCTCTTCTCCGGCCTCTCCCACCGGTCCGCTGCGGCAGAGGGCGGACGACACCAGAAATGCCAGAACGGCCGCCCCCGCTGCCAGGGCATAGTGCAGCGGCGCATACAGGGGGAACAGCAGCGCATAGGCCAGCCACACCACGGCGGCAGCGTAAAAAGGTGCGGTGCTCCTCCGCTTTTTCGTCTCCATGCCGACCCTCCTCATTTCCAAGGCTGTTATGGTTGTTATTATACCCTCTCTCCCGATTTCGGTCAACGGTCCGGGTGTAAAATCCGCGAAAGCAGGACGGGCGGCCCCCGTCGGGACCGCCCGTTCATCTGCCCACGCCATATCCTCCGGTCAGGGGATCCAGCCACAGTCCCAGCTCCGGCGGGCAGAAGGTACCGTATACAAACAAAAACGCCAGCCCCCACAGGATGGCCAATCCCAGCAGCTGCTGCCAGAGGGAGGTAAACCGTCCCCGCCGCAGCAGCCGGAAATCCAGGGCAAAGGCCCCCAGCACCGCCAGATAGAACACGGCGATGTCCGCCCACAGCACGTGGTCCCCCACCGCGCCGGAGTAGGTGTAGTACAGCACCGGGATCAGGAGCACTCCCGTCAGGGTGCTGACGCCCCGCACCGCCAGAAAGTTGGGATACGTGCGTCCCAGGCAGCACAGCTGGACCACGGAGAACAGAAACAAGGGGAAGAACAGCAGCTTCATATGTTCCCAGGTGGACTCGTTGACCGCCGCGAAGGCCGCTGCCACGCTCCAGCCGCCGCTCCAGGCATAGGCAAAATGCAGCAGCGTCCCCAGCGCCGCCGTGAACAGGGCCCCCGCCAGCTCCCAATACAGCAATCGCTTTCCCATACCCGCCTCCTTCAAGCGCAAAAAAGGACTGCGGCTTTTGCCGCAGTCCCAGTTTATGCCGGGATTGGCAGATTTATGCATCCAAATACGCCCCGTATCGCCCCAGGGCCGCCGCCAGCGTCTCCCCTGTCCAGTCCCAGGCGTCCGGATACCCCTGCGGGCAGCAGTCCCCCAGGACGCCGCACAGCTCCCGGGCCTCTTCCTCTGTCCGCTGGTCCAGCAGGGCGGGCAGGGCCGCCATATCCTCCGCCGGGTGTTCCAGGATGTAATAGGGCACCAGCCAGTCATGGCTCTCCCCCTCCGTCAGGAAGAAGGCGTCCACCAGCTCCGAAAGGGGCGCCTCCGCTCCGGGGGCGGACAGGGGCAGCTCCACGGAGCTCCCTCCGGTGGCCAGGCCGTCGCAGCACCAGTCTCCGTCCGCGTTCTTCCGAATGGCGGCCGCTCCGCCCCAGCCGTAATACCCGTCCGTGTCCGGCTCTCCCAGCCCCGCGCCCGCCTGCCAGCTGTTGGCCATCTCTCCATACGGGTCATCCACCAGCAGCCGGAAGCCCAGCCCGGCGCAGAAGTTCTCCGGCTGGCCGTAATAGGCGTCAAACACGCTGGCGCCGCTGGCCTGGAAGTCCAGAGGCTTCCAGGTGACCCAGTCCGGCACGTTGCGGACGTTCTCCGCCATGGCCTCGTTCAGCTGCCGGGCGATGGCCGCATAGTCCGTCTCGGCCCCGTCCACCGTGGGGCTGGAAAATGCCATCTCCCACAGGGCATCTTCGGCGATCCCCCGCAGCAGGTCATCCAGTCCGGGGCCCCCGTCCTCCGTGGCCGTCACCCGGGCGTAGTGGGTCTCTCCGTCCACGTTCCACATCACCACATCTCCGCCGGCGCAGCACTGGAGCGTGGCCTCCCCGTCCGGGGCAGACATGGCAAAAAGCCGTCCCCTGCTTTTGATGTCACTCCACTGCTCTCCCCAGGCCTTCGCCGAGGCCGGCTCCCACTGGTAGCCGATGGAGAACAGGTTCTCCTGCCCCGCCACGTTCCGGGCGGCCTCCGGGGTGATGGAGAGGCTGATGCCTGTGGCATCTTCCTCTTCCACATACAGAGTGAAAGTCAGGTCCTTCGTGATCTCAGCGTACGCCGCCATGGCGGAGGATACCAGCTCTTCGCCGGAGAGGGCCTCCGCCTCTTCCGGGACCTCCTCCGGCACTGGCTCTCCGGCCTTGCCGCAGCCGGTCAGCAGCGCCAGCAGCATCCAGCAGAGAAGAATCCGCTTCATATTCGGCACCTCGCTTTTCAAAATTCGGCCCGGGTCCCCGGTTTTCCGCTATAAGTTCAGCATACCTGGATTTTTCCAAAAAATCTCCACACTTTTGTTACAAATCATAACAATTCAGAAACAGCACGCCTCTCCCGGCGGCGCAAAGAATGCCGGCCGGGCTTCCGCCCGTCCGGCATTCTTTTTCCGTTCAGACAAACACCGCCTGGACCAGCACCATGTACAGCGCCGTGCCTCCGGCGATGGACAGCAGCACGTTCCGTCTCCAGGTGTGCAGCGCCGCCACCGCCGCAATGGCGATCAGCTCCGGCGCCCCGTGGGGAGCCGACAGCCAGGTGACGCTCTTCAGGCAGTACACCACCAGCAGTCCCATCATGGCCGGCGGCAGGACCCGGCCCAGATACGTCACCACAGCGGGGGGCCGCTTCTTCTCCGGGAACAGCCAGAAGGGCAGCCAGCGGGTCAGCTGGGTCCCGGCGGCCACCGCCAGGATGATGCCCAGGGTCTCCACAGGCGTCAGCGTCACAGGGCATCCTCCTCTCTGTTCCACTCCAGGCGATGCCGCCCGCCCAGCAGCACCGCCAGCACCAGCGCCATGGCGGGGATCACCATGTTGTCCGCCCGGAACACCGCCAGACTCACGGCGGCGCAGAGGATGCCGATGACCCCGGCGGGCCGGTTCTCCGGCTTTTTCCACTGCTCCAGGAACAGCACCACAAACAGCGCCGTCAGGGCGAAGTCCAGCCCCGTGGTGTCAAAGGTGATGAGATTCCCCGCCAGGCCCCCCAGGGCCGTGCCCGTGATCCAGTAGAGGTAGTCCAGCAGGGAGATCCAGAAGTAGAAGTCCTTTCCGGCCACGCCCTCCGGCGGCTCCAGGGTGGACACCAGGGAGAAGGTCTCGTCGCACAGCACATAGATCAGAAACGGCCGCACCTTCCCCAGCCCTTTGTACTTGTCCAGCAAACTCAGCCCGTAGAACATATGCCGGGCATTGACCATGACGGACAGCAGAAACGCCTGGATGGGGTCAAAAGCTGTGGTCAGCAGGGTGATGGCCACGAACTGCATACTGCCGCCGAAGGCGATGGCGCTCATCAGCACGGACCACAGCGGCCCGTACCCCTTGGACTGCATCAGCACGCCGTAGGCGACTCCCAGGCACAAAAACCCCGTCATCACCGGGATGGTTGCGGGGAATGCCGCCCGCAGGGCCGCCCGGCGATGATGCTGTTGTGTCTCTTCCATTCCAGGCCTCCTTGGTGTCGTTTAAAAAACAGGGCCCACACCTCCCGTGCGGGCCCTGCTCTCACATCTTCTCCGGCGCGTCCACGCCGATCAGCTTCAGGCCGTTCCGCAGGACGATCCGGGTGTCGTCCGCCAGCTTCAGCCGGGCGTCCCGGACCGCCGCCTCCTCGCCCCGGATGTGGCAGGCGGTGTAGAACCGGTGGAAGCAGGCCGCCAGCTCCTGGAGGTAGCGGTTGATATAGCTGGGGTCATAGTCCCGGGCCGCCAGCTTGATGATCTCGCTGAACTGGGCGATCTGCTTCATCAGCGCCCGCTCGGTCTCGCCGGTCAGCAGGGACATGTCCACCCGGGCCTGCTCCGGCACGGCGACGCCCTCCTCCCCCAGAGTCCGCAGCAGGGAGCAGATCCGGGCGTGGGCGTACTCCACGTAGTAGATGGGGTTCTCGCTGTCCTCCCGGACCGCCAGCCCCAGGTCGAACTCCATCTGGGTGTCGGGCTTGGCGTTGAAGTACCACCGGGCGGCGTCCACACTGACCTCATCCAGCAAGTCGGAGAGGCTGATGGCCTTGCCGGTGCGCTTGCTCATCCGCACCACCTCGCCGTCCCGCAGCAGCTTCACCAGCTGCATCAGCACGATGTCCAGCTTGTCCCCGTCCAGGCCAACGGCGTCCAGGGCCCCCTTCAGCCGGGCCACGTGGCCGTGGTGGTCGGCGCCCCACACGTTGATGACCCGGTCAAAGCCCCGGACGGCGAACTTGTTGCGGTGATAGGCGATGTCGGCGGCGAAGTAGGTGTAGAAGCCGTTGGCCCGGCGCAGCACGTCGTCCTTCAGGTCCAGCTTCTCGATGTCCGCCTCCTTCTTCCCCTGCTTGCGGTAGTGCTGGCGGAGGATGTCGGCGGTGCGGAGCCACAGGGCCCCGTCCTTCTCATAGGTCCAGCCCCGCTCCGTCAGCAGGTCCGCCGTCTCCTTCACATAGCCGTTCTCGTGGAGGGTGGACTCATAGAACCAGTTGTCGTAGTGGATCTTGTACCGCTCCAGGTCGCTCTTCATCTTGGGCAGGTTGACGGAGAGGCCGAACTGGGCCAGGGTGTCCAGCCGCTCCTGCTCCGGGGCGTTCACCAGCTTGTCCCCGTTCTGGTCATAGTAGGCCCGGGCCAGGTCCCGGATGTCCTCCCCCTGGTACCCGTCCTCCGGGAAGGGCACCGCGTCCTCTCCCTGGATCAGCTGGAGGTACCGGGCCTCGATGGAGTGGGCGAACTTGTCGATCTGGTGGCCGGCGTCGTTCACATAGAACTCTCTCGTCACATCGGCGCCGCAGGCGGTGAGGACGGAGGCCAGGGTGTCTCCCAGCACGCCGCCCCGGGCGTTGCCCATGTGCATGGGGCCGGTGGGATTGGCGGAGACGAACTCCACCATGATCTTCTGCCCCTCCAGCTGGCGGTTGGTGCCGTAATCGGCGCCCTCCGCCTCCACCGCCTGGCAGACGCCGGCGTACCAGCTGTCATTGAGGCGGAAGTTCAGAAAGCCCGGCCCGGCGATCTCCGCAGAGGCGAAGTAGCTCCCCGTCAGGTCCATGTGGTCCAGCAGGGCCTGGGCGATGTTCCGGGGGGCCTGCCGCAGCTGCTTGGAGGCCGCCAGGGCAAAGGTGGTGGTGAAGTCGCCGTTGGCGGCGTCCTTGGGGATCTCCACCGGCGCGGTCCTGACCTCCGCCTGGGGCAGAGTGCCGTCCGCCACCGCCGCCTGATAGGCGCTCATGGCCAGAGCCGCCGCCTGGTCCTTCGCGTTTTGTACCATGTTGATCATATCGTTCCCTCTTTCGTCAATGAGGAATCAGGAGTTAGAAATCGTGGGGCCGCCGAAGGCGTCCATTGAAATCCGCCCGGCTCCGCCGGACACCAAAATCCTGAATTCCTCATCCCTGATTATTTTCTCTTCACCCGGATCTTAAAGCTGTTTCTTCCTGTCACAGTATGCTCCACCGCGATGGAGTACTGGATTTCCATAATTCCGCCCCGCTCCCCCAGGTTGTGGCGCAGGGCGCTGGTCTGGATGTCCACGGACAGCTCCCCATAGGGGGTCTCGTACAGGGAGGTGTGCTGCCGCCCCTCCTCAAACACCATCTGGGAGTTCACCGTGCCCGCCCGGCGCAGGATCACCTGGGGGCCGCTGACCTCAAAGGTGGTGGTGGTCCCCTCCATGCCGGTGAGGGCCGTCTCCTGATACGTCAGCCGCAGGCCCTCCTCCGTCAATTCCAGGAGCCCCTCGGTCACCAGCTCCGTGGCGTCCGGGTCCAAGTCGTCAAAATACTGTTCGCCCCGGATGAACAGTGTCACCGGCAGGGGCCCCTGCCGCGTCTCAATATCGCTCAATGTCCACCCTCCGTGCCATATGGCGCAGGTCCTCCTGTAAGAACAGGGAGGCCGTTTGCTCAAAATCCTCCACCCGGTCGCTGACATAGAACTCCGTCTCGCCCCGGCGGGTCTCATCCGCCCGCAGGCCCCGAGCCTTCAGCATCCGCTTCAGCTCAAAGGCGGACTCCTCTCCGGCGGACACCAGCGCCACGCCGGGCCCCATCACGTCGCCGATGACATCCGCCAGCAGGGGATAGTGGGTGCAGCCCAGGATCAGGGTGTCCACCCCCGCCTCTTTCAGCGGCGCCAGATACTCCCGGGCCACGGTCTCGATCACCACGTCCCCCCGCCGGATGCGCCCGGCCTCCGCCAGGGGCACGAACAGGGGGCAGGCCCGGCAGAATACCTGGATCTCCGGGTCCAGCCGCCGCAGCGCCGCCTCATAGGCGCCGGAGCGGACGGAGGCCGCCGTGGCGATCATGCCCACCCGCTTGTTTTTCGTCATCAGCGCCGCCCGGCGGCAGGTGGGCTCCACCACCCCCACCATGGGCAGGTCGTTCTCCGCCTGCAGGGTGGTCAGGGAGGTGGTGGTGACGGTCCCGCAGGCGATGAGGATGGCCTTCAGATCAAAGGACTGTAAAAACCGCACATCCTGCCGGGCGTATTTCAGAATGGTCTCCCGGGACCGGCCGCCGTAGGGCACCCGGGCGGTGTCGCCGAAGTAGATCAGGTCCTCCTCCGGCAGGATCTTCCAGAGGGAGTGCACCGCCGTCAGCCCCCCCAGGCCGGAGTCGAACACCCCGATGGGCCGCTGGTCCATTCCGCCCAGCCTCCTTTTCCTCCGCCGGCGCCGCCCGGCTGGCATTTCACATCTGAATTACATATTATACTATGCGGAGCCCTCTGCCGCAAGACAGATTTTAGGCTTTTTGCCCTGTTTTTTATATGGAATTTTCCGTATGTCTCTGCTATAATCGTGTCAGTATCATCCAACCCTATCATCCATTTGGGAGGTGTCTGCCCCATGAAGATCGAACTGACGGAACAGCAGTTCCGGTATCTGCTGGATCTGGTGTACATAGGAAACTGGGTCATCAACTCCACCCGGGAAAACGACCGCATCCAGGAATACGACCAGGTGGAGAGCCTGGTCTTCTCCCACTGCCTGCATCATAAGATGAGCAAGCTGGTGGAGCTGTACCGGGGGGAGCTGATCCCCTCCAAGGCCTTCGCGGACGGCGGCATCCACGAGGCCATCGAGCACTATGAGGACATTGTGTTCTATGAGATCCTGGCGGAGGAGCTGGCCCTGCGGGACATGGATGGGGAGCCCCTGACCCGGGAAAACTACGGGGAACTGATGGACCGGATCGATGCCTACCTGTCCGAATTCGACGAGCACGGCACCGACAACATCTCCGTGGACCTGCCGTGAGGCGGAAGGCACGCCGCCCCGGCGGGAGGGGTCCCCTGCCCCAGATTTTTGTTGGGACGACCAGAAAGAGAAAAAAGGAGCAACAAGAGCATGTCTGAAAAATCCAAGGTCTATTTTGCAGACTTCCGCTGCCCCAGCTGGCGGGAGAACCTGCCCCAGAAGCTGGCCCGCCTGATGGAGACCGCCGGCTTCGGCGACATCGACATGGACGGCAAGTACGTGGCCATCAAGATGCACTTCGGCGAGCCGGGCAACCTGGCCTATCTCCGGCCCAACTGGGCCCGGGCCGTGGCGGACCTGGTGAAGTCCCACGGCGGCAAGCCCTTTCTGACGGACTGCAACACCCTGTACGTGGGCGGCCGGAAGAACGCCCTGGACCACATCGAGTCCGCCTACGTCAACGGCTTCACCCCCTATTCCACCGGCTGCCACATCCTGATCGCCGACGGCCTGAAGGGCAACGACGAGGTGGAGGTCCCCGTGGAAGGCGGCGAGTACGTGAAGGCCGCCAAGATCGGTCGGGCGGTGATGGACGCGGACGTGTTCATCTCCCTGACTCACTTCAAGGGCCACGAGCAGGCGGGCATGGGCGGCGCCCTGAAGAACATCGGCATGGGCTGCGGCTCCCGGGCCGGCAAGATGGAGCAGCACAACTCCGGCAAGCCCTTCGTCAAGCAGAAGAAGTGCATCGGCTGCCGGGCCTGCGCCAGGATCTGCGCCCACGGCGCCCCCCAGTTCGGCGCCGACGGCAAGGCCACCATCGACACGGACAAGTGCGTGGGCTGCGCCCGGTGCATCGCCGTGTGCCCCAAGGACGCCATCCAGTGCCTGTATGACGAGGCCCCGGCCATCCTGAACAAGAAGATCGCCGAGTACACCAAGGCGGTGGTGGACGGCCGCCCCTGCTTCCACGTGTCCCTGGTGGTAGACGTGTCCCCCAACTGCGACTGCCACGCCGAGAACGACGTGCCCATCGTCCCGGACGTGGGCATGTTCGCCTCCTTCGACCCGGTGGCCCTGGACCAGGCCTGCGCCGACGCGGTGCTGGCCCAGACGCCCGCCCCCAACTCCGCCCTGTTCGACGAGGGCTGCGACTGCGGCGACAAGGACTACTTCCACGCCGCCCATCCGGACACGGAGTGGGAGGTCTGCCTGGAGCACGCGGAGAAGCTCGGCATCGGCACCCGGGCGTACGAGCTCATCAAAATCTGACCGGCAAAAAAAGAGAAGCAGGACCAGAGGTCCTGCTTCTTTTTTCCGGCATGGGGTCCCGCTCAGGCGAACAGGGCGTTGAACTGCTCCACCACGCTGTCGGCGCCGGTGTGGGCCACCAGCATCACAAAGTTGCCGTTGGACACGATGCGGGACTCATTTTTCCACATCTCCGTAGGCGCGGGATACCAGGCGCCGCCGGGGGCGGTGCCGTCCCCCACCTGATAGTCGATCCGGGCCTGGAAGATGTCCTTTACCGCCTGGACGTCACCGCTGTTCTCCACCTCCACCAGGGCGATCTCATCGCCGGAGGCGGAGATCATGGCCATCTGCACCAGGCACTGCTTCGTGGCAATGGCGGAGAGGCCGGCGTAGAAGGTGCTCAGCGCCTCGCCCTCCACCGGCAGCATGGCGGGCCAGGTCTCCTGGTCACCGGTGACAGAGGCTGCGAAGGCCGCCAGATCCACGGCGGAAGCCTCCGTCTCCTCCTCTGGCGTCTCCGGGGCGGCCGGCTTCTCCGCCGCGGGCTGGGCGGGCTGGGAGGCCGTATCGCCACCGGCCGGCTTCTGGGTCTCCTCCGGCTTCTGCACCGGCTTGGCATCAGATGTCTTGCTGGGATCCGCGGGGCTCGTGCCCGGCTGTGGCTTCTGGGCCGGGTCCGCCGGGCGGGAACCCAGCTCCGGCTCATCTGCCCCCTCTTCCTCAATTTCATCGATGGTCTCTGCCGCGGCGTCCTCCTCCGGGGTCTCCTCCTCCGCCAGGTCCGTCTCGCTGCCGGCGGGGAGCGTCTCCTCCTCCGCGGTATCCGCCTCGCTGTCCGGGGTCTCCTCTGTGCTGCCGCAGGCGGCCAGGGCCAGTGTCAGGGCCAGGGCCAGCAGCAGGGCAAGTCCTCTCTGTTTCATGTCTCTCTCCTGTTTCCGTGAATTTTGCGGCGCTGTGCCGCTGTTTGTCTCCTTAGACGGCTCCCGCAGGAAAAAAGTTCCCCCTTCGCGGACATTTTTTGCAGGATGGTCTTCCCGGCCTCCTCTTCGTGCACCGTGTATAACATTGACTTTTTCCGGAAATTCCAATATAATCAATTTGAACAAATCCACTTGAAAAAATGCACAGGCCGCGCGTTTACCGCGCGGCCGCTTTGCCCTTATGCGGCGGACACGCCCGCCCGCAAAGCAAGGAGGTCTCTATGAAAAAGCACCTGCTGGACAGCCTGGTCATCGGCTTTGCCCTGTTCTCCATGTTCTTCGGCGCCGGAAACGTGATCTTTCCCCCCTACCTGGGCCTGGAGTCCGGCCCGGAGTGGCTGCTGGGCTTCCTCAGCTACTTTCTGGCGGACATCGGCCTGGCCATGCTGGCCATGTTCGCCATTCTCCGCCAGGGCAGCCCGGACGGCATCACCGCCCGGATCGGGAAGCTGCCCTCCACGGTGCTGATGTGCGCCATCGTGCTGTGCATCGGCCCCATGCTGGCCATCCCCCGCACCGCCGCCACCACCTACGAGACCTCCCTGGCGCCGCTGGTGGCGGGCTTCAGCCCGGTGCTCTTCTCCATCCTGTTCTTCCTGCTGATCCTGCTGCTGTGCGTGCGGGAGACTGCAGTGGTGGACATCGTGGGCAAGATCCTGACCCCCGCCCTGCTGATCGGCCTGCTGGTGCTGATCGTGATCGGGGTGGTGAACCCCATCGGCCCGGTGGGCCGGCAGCCCCTGGTGGAGAACGTGGCCGCCACCGGCGTGGAGGCCGGCTACCAGACCATGGACGTGCTGGCCGCCATCGTGTTCGGCTATATCATCCTGAAGAGCGCCCGGGAGAAGGGCCACACGGAGTCCCGGGCCCAGATCCGGGTGATCTCCGGCGCCAGCCTGGTGGCGGGGGCGGGGCTCCTGGTGGTGTACCTGGGGCTGACCTATCTGGGCGCCACCACCGCCCGCTTTTTCGACATCACGGTGGACCGCACCTATCTGGTGGTGTCCATCGTCCGGAACCTGCTGGGAAACGCCGGGATTATCCTCTTCGCCGTGGTGGTGGCCCTGGCCTGCGTCACCACCGCCGTGGGCCTGGTCAGCGCCTGTGCAGACTACTTCGCCGGCCTCTCCGGCGGCCGCGTCTCCTACCGGCTGCTGGTGTGCGTCATCTGCGTGTTCAGCGCCGTGGTGTCCAACTTCGGCCTCAATGAGATCATCGCCATCGCCTCCCCCATCCTCAGCGTGGTCTATCCCCCCACCCTGGTGCTGATCGTCCTGGCCCTCACCGGCCGGCGCATCCGCAGAGACTGGGTATTCCGGCTGGCGGCCCTGGGCGCTCTGGCGGTGAGCCTGCTGGAGGTGGTCCGCACCTACACCGGCGCGGAGCTGGCCTTTCTGGACCTGCTGCCCCTGTCCTCCCTGGGCTTCGGCTGGGTGCTGCCCGCAGCAGTCTGCGGGGTGATCGGCGCCCTCCTCCCCGCCCGCTCCTCTTCCGCGCCTTGACTGCGGATCCACAGACAGGGCCCCTGCTCCGACCGCGGAGCGGGGGCTTTTTTGTGCGGAGGGGCGTGTGACCCGCCCCAAAAAGAATTGCAGCACCGTCCAAGCGGTGCTGCAACTGGAGAAAAGAAGTCATCTGCCGCCGTCTCTGTTCAACGGCAGACGAGTCAGCAGAGGAAACCGGGCGCCCGGCATCACAGGGGAGCGCGCCTGTCCGGCGCCGGTCCGGTCCAGCAGGGCGGACGCCGTCTGGATGCAGGGCCCGGTCAGCAGCACGGAGAATACCGTGCCCACGCCGATGGTGCCGCCCAGCAGCACTCCCGCCAGAAACATGGCGCCGTCATACAGCATCCGCACCGTGCGGAACTGCATCCGGGGCAGCCAGCTGTGGAAGATCAGCGTCAGGATGTCACAGGGCGTCAGGCCGAAGCCGGACTTCTTCACCAGCGAGATCCCAAGCCCGGTGAATACCGGCGCCGCGGCGGCGCAGCACAGCCGGACGCCCACCCCCGCCGCCGCCAGCAGCGGCGTCAGCAGCGCCGACCACAGGTTCATGATCAGCCCGATCAGGAAGGTGCCGAACAGCGTCCCGAAGCCGATCTCCCGCCGCCGCAGGGCCAGCACCAGCAGGAGCATGGCCCCCTGGATGACGTAGAAGGCGTTTCCCGTCTGGATGCCCAGCGTGTCGGAGAGGCCCTGGGTCATCACGTTGAAGGCGTCGGACCCCAGCCCGCAGGACACATACAGGGAACAGCTGATCCCCGAGGAGACAAATCCGGCGCACAGACACCCCAGCGCCTTTGCCCGCTCCTGGAACATCGGAACCCTCCCTCCGGGTCTCGCCCTTGTGATGCCCCGATTATAGCCGGCCCACGGCGGATTGGGAAGGGACAAAACTGCGCAGGGGGAAATGCTCCCCCTGCGCAGTGCTCTGAAAACCGGACTTTCTTGCGGTTCAGCTGCTGGTCCGGTATTTCCGGTATTCCGTGGGCGTGAGCCCCACGTGCTTGGCGAAAATCCGGGAGAAGTAGCTGGCGTCCTCGAACCCGCTCTCCTCCGCGATGGTCTGTACGGAATCCTGGGTCATGGCCAGCCGGATCTGGGCCTCTCCCAGGCGGCGGCGCAGAAGATACTGCTTCACGGAGTAGCCCGTCTTCTGCTTGAACATATGGGACAGATGGTAGGGGCTGATGTAAAATTCCTTCACCAGCCGCTCGATGGTCACGTCCTCCGCGTAATGGCGGTCGATGTACTTGGCGATCCGCCAGAAGATGGAGTCCTCCGGCGTGTCCGGCACGTTCTTCCGCTCCCGGGTCATCCGCTTCACCAGCTCCAGGGCGGCCCGCATCAGGTACTGGCACAGGAGCTGATAGCCGTCCTCCCGCTCCGCCGCGTAGCGGTCTATCTGGCAGAACAGCTGCATCAGGTCCCCGAACTGCTCCGGCCGGTGGAACATGGGGCTGAAGCGGCTCTCCAGAAAGCTGCCGGCGGGCAGGTCCGGCAGCGCCAGGTTCCCGATCCCCAGGCAGAGGGTGCGGTAGGGCTCCCCGGCCTGGGGGAACTCATCGTGGAGGGCGCCGCTGTTGCACAGGATCACATCCCCCGCCGTCACCTCGTAGCGCCGCAGGTCCACGGTATAGAGTCCGTGCCCCTTCAAAAGCAGCAGGATCTCCGCGATGTCCTCATGGCGGTGCATCAGCGTGGAGTGGTCGCCGCCGGTCCAGTCGGAGTAGCACACATACGCCGCATAGGGCTGGCCCGGCAGCGCTTCCGCCGCCTCCCGGGCGGTATAGATCGTCCTCTGCTGGTTGAATTCCGCTGGTCCCATGTCCACCCCTCACCAAAAAGTCCGGTTTCCGGCGGGGCGATTCCGGGCATGGCCCGTCCCCCGCAAGAAAGTCCTGTTCCCGCCGGTCCTATTATGGCCGCTTTCCGGCGGCCCTGTCAACCCCCGCCGTCCATCAGCTGAGGATATAGAGATGGTAGTTGTAGACCGCGATCAGGACCAGCTTGCGGCTCATGGCGCCGCCGGCGGTCTCAAAGGCGGACTCCACCGTGCCGGAGGCCCGGAGCACCGCCTTCTCGAAGCACCAGCAGATGGCCTTGACCTCCTCCCGGGTGAAATCGGGATACTGCTTCTGGTACGAGGCCACCTGGCTCCGGCTCACCCAGGTGTTCAGGCCCAGGTAGTCCGCGTATGCGTAGAGGGACACGGAGAGATTTTTGCGGGTCAGGGGGGTGGAATCGCCCACCTCCCCCACAGAGGGATCGATCAGGCCGTTCTCCTTTGCCCAGGCGATAGCCGGGGCATAGGCCCCGCCCTCCGCCGGGCTGCCCGTCTCCTGTCCGCCGTCGATCTCATACAGGGCGTTCAGGAACTCCGCGTATGTGGCCGGCAGCGCAAAGCCGAACTCCGTGTCCGAGACCGCGTCCATATAGCCGTTTCCATACACGTAATCCAGGGCCCCCAGGCCCACCGCGTCCGTGATGTCCGTGAAGTCATAGCCTTTGACGGCGGCGGCCCCCGCCTCCTTGCCCAGCAGGGCGTGGGCGAAGTAATCGCCGGCCAGCATGTCCGTGGACACGCTGAACCTGTCCGCGATCTCCTGCTGGATCTCCACGATCCGCTGGTCTGCCGCCTCCCGGTCCAAATCCTCGGAGAAATATGCCGCGGTGCCGGTGGCGGTGTCGAAGGCGAAGTCCGCCGAGATGAAGCTCTGGTCGGAGAGCACCGCGTAATTGTTGGCGTCCTCCGAGAGCACATCCTTCCCCGCCAGGAGCCGGGAGTCATAGGGGAGGCCGAAGAGGTTCAGCAGCGTGGGCAGGATGTCCGCCGTGCTGCAGTAGGTGTCCACAGGGATCTGCACACCCGGGACGTAGCAGATGAAGCTGTTCCGGTACTTCTCAAAGGTGGTGTCCACCTCCCGGCCTGCCAGCTGGTCGTACTCCTCCTCCGTCAGGCCGTAGGGGTAGTGGTCGTTGGTCAGGACGATCACCGTCTCGTCGGCGATGCCCGCCTGCTCCAGGCGGTCCATCAGGTACTCCAGGGCGTACTCCAGCTCCATGTTGCAGGCGATGTAGGCCTTCACCGTCTCCGAATAGGGCAGGTCCTCCACCACGTCCCGGTTCTTGGCGCTCATGGGGTTGTCCCAGTTGTACTGGTAGTGGCCGCTGAAGGTCATATAATAGGTACAGAACTGCTCCCCGCTGTCGATGTAGTCATCCACGGACTTCTCCATCATCTCCAGATCGGAGGAGGGCCAGTTCAGCTCGATGTCCAGCCCGTCCGTGGCGGATTTGAAGGTGTACCCCATGTTGGGATGGGTGTCGCTGCGGGAATAGTACTCCCCCGCGTAGTTGTGGTACGCCCAGGTCTCCGCTCCCACGCTTTTGAAGGAGTTGCCCAGGCAGAAGGGCAGGTAGTTGTTCTGGGAGGCAAAGAAGCTGGCCGTGGTCTTCTGCCGGGACAGGTCCGGATACAGTCCCACGCAGTAGGTGTACTCCCCGTTGGTGGTGTTGCTGCCGAAGGTGCCGTAGTAGTTGTTGAACACGAACCCATTGGTGGACAGCTCATAGAGGGCCGGGGTCCGCTCCGGGTCGATCAGATAGGGGGAGAAGGACTCGGCGCAGATGGTAATAAGATTGTAGCCCTGGAAGATGCCCGTGTACTGGTTCTTCCGGGTGGGCTCCTGCTGGGCGAAGTAGTTGTCCAGCTTCTTCAGCAGCTCGTCGTCCGTCTCCTCCTCCAGCGCGTCGAAGTCGATGGCCAGCATGTTGTTCTCTCCCATCTCGGCCAGGTCGATGTCCACCTTCTCCCCGTCGGCGTAATAGCTGGCGGAGACACTGCTGACCGTCTCCCCCAGGAGGATGTATTTGCACTCGATCCGGGCCGTGGGCAGCAGTCCGATGTTCTGGACGCTGATCTCCGTGGCCGTGTTGGGGTTCTGGTACAGCCGGTAGACGGAAAAGGCGTTGTCATTGTTCAGGGCCATGGCCCCCAGGGCGCCCAGATGCAGCGTCACCGCCAGAGCGCCGGCCATCACCCGCATCTGCCGGCGGCTCCTGGGAAACCGGAAGCCCCACTTACCCCGGAGCACCAGGACAAACAGCGCCGCCTGGGGCAGCAGCAGCAACAGGATCCGGGGCAGCGCCTCCCAGATCCCATAGAGCATCTGCTGCCAGAAGTTGGCCACGGCCTCCGCGCCGAAGCTGAACTGCCAGAAGGACATGAACTCCCCGAAGATGGAGTTGTAGACAAACTGAATTTCAAAATACACCGTGATGAGGGAGGACAGGGTGAGGAACACCACCTTGTTGACCCGCTCCTCAAACAGGGTGCTGGCGATCCAGAGCAGGCACCCCGCCGCCAGCGCAAACATGCACGGGTAGAAAAACCGGCCGGAGATCTCCCCATAGACAAAGAGGTGCAGCAGCCCCTCCAGTACCAGGGGGAGCCCACCGCAGGCCGCCAGCGTCCGCCAGTTCTCCTTCCAGCCCGCCTTGAGATTGCTGAGTTCGCTTTTCATCCGCTTGATCCACTTCCGATCGACAAATTTTACGTACATTTTACAATAGCGGATTTGATTTTTCAATATGCGCCCAGCACAGATTGCACGCAAATCGTCGGAAAATTCCGCCGGTTTGCCGGTGCCATGCCACGGGACCAAAAAACGCGGCCCCGGACAGGACGCCCTGTCCGGGGCCGTGCGGAAGCACCTGGATTCTGTTGTCTGCGGGGTCAGACGCCGGCGCGGACCTCGTCGAACTCCCGCTGGATCTCCTGGGAGGGCGGCGCCGTCACCAGACTGGTCACCACGATGCACAGGCAGGAGATCAGGAAGGCGGGCAGCAGCTCGTAGATGTCCCACACGCCGCCCAGGGGCCGGATCAGCAGATTCCACACGAACACCATCACGCCGCCGCTGACCATGCCGGCGATGGCCCCGGCCCGGTTGATCCGCTTCCAGAACAGGCTCAGCAGCATCAGCGGCCCGAAGGTGGCGCCGAAGCCCGCCCAGGCGAAGCTGACGATGGTGAAGATCACGCTGTTCTCATCCAGTGCGATGACGATGGCCACCGCCGTGACGGCCAGCAGCGTCAGCCGGGAGACGGTCAGTACCTGCTGGTCCGTGGCCCTCCGGTGGAAGAGGCCCTGGTAGATGTTCTTGGAGAAGGCGGAGGCCGCGATCAGCAGATAGGAGTCAGAGGAGCTGATGGTGGCGGCCAGGATGCCGGCCATCACCAATCCCGCCAGGATCGGCGGCAGCAGACTGGTGGAGAGCAGGATGAACACGTTCTCCGCGTCGGAGGCCGTGGTCAGCGCCGTGGGGAACAGCGTCCGGCCCACCAGGCCAATGAACACCGCCACACACAGGGAGATCAGCACCCACACGGTGGCGATCCGGCGGGAGGCGGTCAGCTCCTTCTCGTGCCGGATGGCCATGAACCGCAGCAGCACCTGGGGCATCCCGAAATAGCCCAGGCCCCAGGCCAGGGTGGAGATGATGTTCAAAAAGCCGTAGCTGCCGGCCTCGCCGAACTGGGGCACGCCATTCACCGCCTGCTGCACCCCGTCCACCGTCTCCGGCGTGGCGATGCCGAAAAAGGTCAGGAAGCCGGGGATGGACCTGGCGTTTTCCACCACGGCCCCCAGGCCGCCGGCGGCTGCCGTGCCGGTGATGACGATCACCAGCAGGGCCACGATCATCACCACCGCCTGCATGAAGTCCGAGGCGCTCTCCGCCAGGAAGCCGCCGATGATGGTATAGACCAGCACAAAGACCGCGCCCACGATCATCATGGGCACATAGCCGAACCCGAACAGGGTGGAGAACAGCTTGCCGCAGGTCACCAGGCAGCTGGCCGCGTACACCGTGAAGAAGATCAGGATGAACAGGGCGGCGATGGTCATGATGACCTTGCCCTGCTCGTGGAACCGGTTGGAGAAAAACTCCGGCAGGGTGATGGCATTGGCCTTCTCACTGTACCGGCGCAGGCGCTTGGACGTGATCAGCCAGTTGATGTAAGTGCCCGCCGCCAGGCCGATGGCCGTCCAGGCGGCATCGGAGATGCCGCACCAGTAGGCCACGCCGGGCAGGCCCATCAGCAGCCACCCGGACATGTCCGAGGCCTCCGCGCTCATGGCGGTGACCCAGGGGCCCAGGGTCCGCCCGCCCAGAAAATAGTCCTCGGAGCTCTGGTTTGCCCTGCGCGCAAAGGCGACGCCGATGCCGATGACCACCAGCATATACGCGATCATGACCACCATGATCTGCATGGAATCTCCCATCATTCCCTCCAAGCCTCCAATCATCACACACAAATTATGAATGATTATACAGGATTACGGCCCCCCAATCAAGCCGCAGAGGGCACAAAGTTCCACAGGATTTGCCTGTCGGAATTGTTTTGCCCCGGATTCGCGGAACTTTTCGCAGTTTTTCTCCGCGTGGGGCGGACAGGAAAATCTATGCACGCTCCCGGACCGGCTTTTCCCCTTGAGCAGCCGGTCCGCTGTTGCAAAGTCCGCCGGTTTGTGTTACACCTAATACAGATGCAACCTGTTCAGGGAGAGGCGCTGCCGTGAAAATCAGTCAGGAAAAACAGAAAAAGCTGGCATACGTGGCCCGCAGATACTACCTGGAGAACCAGCGCCAGAGCGACATCGCCCGGGAGCTGGGGGTCTCCCGCCCCATGGTGAGCCGGATGCTGGCCGAGGCCCGGGAGCTGGGAGTGGTGGAGATCACCGTCCACGACCCCGAGACCCGGATCGCCACCCTGCTGGAGCGGCTGCGGCTGTCCACCTCCATCCGGGGCGGCGTGCTGGTGGAGGACGGCGCGGACGAGGACGCCACCAACCAGCTGCTCTCCCAGGGGGCGGTGGAGCTGCTGCGGCAGCTGGACACCCGCCGCCTGGGAGTGGGCTGGGGCTATCTCATCGGCCAGCTGGTCACCTGGCTGGAGAAGCATCCCCAGCCGGACAGCACCGTCACCGACATCTGCCCCCTGGTGGGCAATGCCAACATCCCCGCCCGGAACTACCAGTCCAACGAGAATGTCCGCCTGATGGCCCAGCAGCTGGGGGCGGCGCCCCACTTCCTCTACCTCCCGGCGCTGCCGGAGGGCGTGGAGGAGAAACAGCTCCTCTGCTCCACCGAGGTCTACCGCCAGATCCACCAGCAGTGGGAGCAGCTGGACACTGCCCTGGTAAACATCGGGAACTACCCCTCCAGCCCGGACTTCGCCTCTCTGGTGCGGTACGGCAGCCTGCTCCAGCAGTACCGGGCCTGCGGCCGGATGCTGGTCTACTATTTCAATGAGGAGGGGACGGTGATCCAGTCGGACCAGGACTTTGCCATCCAGGTCCCCCTGGACACGCTGCGGCAGTGTCCCCGCATCATCGGCGTCTGCTCCGCCAACACCGGCGCCAAGGCCCTGCTGGGGGCCCTCCGGTCCGGGGTCTTCACCCATCTGGTGGCCCGGTCGGAGCTGGTGCGGTCTCTGCTGGATCCCCAATGAGTAACATATGTAACCTCTTGGATGGTACTTCCATCCAAGAGGTCTTTCTTTTATGCGCAATATCCATAAATCCAGCCAGTATCTTCTATCAGATATGGAAAATACGCTTGTTCAATATTGACTTTTGTAACTGCAAGTGCTAACGTGGATGCACAAACATAAACGCTCTTTGATTCCAAGGAGGGATCCCCATGATGACGAAAACCGATCTGGCCGCCCGGCTGCGGAATGCCTGCGCCGCGGTCATCGCCGCCGAGCAGGAGCTGACGGAGATCGACTCCAAATTCGGTGACGCGGACCACGGCCTCACCATGTCCAAGATCGCCAGGGCCGTCACCGAGGCGGTGGACCAGTCGGAGGGCGGCATCCAGGCCATGCTGGACGACGCGGCCACGGCGGTCATGTCCCTGAACGGCGGCAGCGCCGTCCCCCTGTGGAACACCTGGCTGGACGGGATGCAGGAGGCGGCCCCGGAGGGGGAGGAGATCGATGTCCCCGGCCTCCAGGCCCTCTTCGCCAAGGCGCTGGAGGAGCTGAACGACATGTCCGGCGCCCAGGTGGGGGACAAGACCATGATGGACGCCCTGATCCCCGCCAGCCGTGCCATCGCCGCCTATGCCGGCAGCGATGAGGACGGTCTGTTCGCCGCCGCCGCCAAGGCCGCCGCGGAGGGCGCGGAGAACAGCAAAAACTTCGTGTCCAAGTTCGGCCGGGCCAAGAGCTACGGCACCCAGACCATCGGCACGCCGGACGCCGGCGCCATGTCCATGTCCTATTTCTTCCAGGGCCTGGCCCAGGCGTGATTCCACTCTGTATTTCAAACGGGAGGTTTTGCTATGAAAATGAAGAAGTTCATCAACGCCCCGGAGACCATCACCGATGAGGAGCTGGTGGGCCTGGGGCTGGCCTATTCGGACATCCTGACCGTGGACGGCCACCTGGTCATCAGTAAAGATCTGGAAAAGGCCGACCGGGTCACCATCGTCACCTACGGCGGCTCCGGCCATGAGCCCGCCCAGGCGGGCTTCGTGGGCCGCGGGATGCTGGACATCCAGGCGGTGGGCGACATCTTCGCCGCCCCCAACGGCCAGCTGGTGTTTGACGCCATGAAGCTGGCAGACAAGGGCCACGGCGTCCTGCTGCTCACCTTGAACTACGCCGGCGACCAGCTGGCGGGCAAGCAGGCCATGAAGCTGGCCAAGAAGGCGGGCCTCAACGTGCGCCAGGTCATCACCGGCGAGGAGATCCAGTACGACCCCAACGGCGAGGACAACAAGCGGGGCCTGGCCGGCGCGGTGGCGCTGTACCACATCGCCGCGGCCGCCGCCCGGGAGGGCAAGAGCCTGGACGAGGTGGCGGAGATCGCCCAGCGGTACGCCGACAACATGGCCTCCCTCACCGTCAAGTCCACTGACGCCACCCATCCTCAGAACGGCATGTCCTTCGGAGATCTGGGGGAGACGGACCTCATGGAGATCGGCGCCGGCCAGCACGGCGAGGGCGGCGGTGTCCGGGTGCCCATGATGTCCTCCAAGGACACGGTGGCCCATGTGGCGGAGGCCCTGTGCAAGGCCCTGGACCTGAAGGCCGGGGACAAGACCTTTGTGATGATCAACGGCTGCGGCGCCACCACCATGATGGAGATGCTGGTGCTGTTCAAGGACACGGTGGAGTTCCTGAAGGGCAAGGGCATCGAGGTCGTGGCCAGCATGGTGGGGGAGATCCTCACCGTCCAGGAGGCCGGCGGCTTCCAGATGAACATCGCCAGGTGGGACGACGAGACCCTGCGGCTGTGGAACACCCCCTGCCACACCCCCGCCTACAGCAAGGAGTGAGCCATGGCAGACAACATTGGAAACAAGGCCGCCCACGACTACCATCTGGACGTGCCTGTGGCCCAGGAGGGCTTCTATGTCAAGGGCGCGGCCCACTGTGACTACGGCATGAAGAGCCGCCTGGCCCGGATGTTTCATCCCAAATCCGGCAATGCGGTGATGCTGGCCTTTGACCACGGATACATCATGGGGCCCACCGCCGGGCTGGAGCGGATCGACCTGGTGATCCCGCCCCTGATCCCCTATGTGGACGTGCTGATGGGCACCCGGGGCGTCATCCGCTCCTGCATCTCCCCGGCCCAGCGGGTGGCCCGCTGCGTCCGGGTGACCTATGACTCCACCGTCCTCTACGACGATATGTCCAACGGCGGCGGCATCGCCTGCGACATCGAGAACGCCATCCGCATGGACGCGGACTGCATGGCGGTGCAGACCTTCATCGGCGCCCCCGGCGAGTCCCGCTCCCTGGAGCTGCTGGCCCGCACCGCTGACACCGGCACCCGCTACGGCATCCCCACCCTGGGCGTGGTGGCCGTGGGCAAGGACATGGAGCGGACGGAGAAGTTCTTCCTGCTGGCCACCCGGGTGCTGGCGGAGAACGGCGCCAACATCGTCAAGAGCTACTACTGCGACGGCTTCCAGCGGGTGGCCGCCGCCTGCCCGGTGCCCATCGTCATCGCCGGCGGCAAGAAGCTGCCGGAGCTGGAGGCCCTGGAGATGGCCTACCGTGCCATCTCCGACGGCGCCCACGGCGTGGACATGGGCCGGAACATCTTCCAGTCCGACTGCCCCGCCGGCATGGCCCAGGCCATCGGCAAGGTGGTCCACGAGGGCTATACCGCCCAGCAGGCCTACGAGGTCTATCAGGAAGTCAAGAACGCCAGATAAGGAGGAGTCTGCATGTCTGCGGAATATATGCACATCGGCATCCCCATCACCAACCGCAAGCCCGGCATGACCTACAACGAGGGGGCCAAGTTCTGGGTCAGCAACGTGGACGACTACGACTACAAGATCGAGTACCTGAAGTTTGAGGAGGGCACCCCCTTCCCGGAGGAGATCCACCGGAATCCCCACGTGGCCTACAAGGTGGACGATCTGGAGAAGTACATCGCCGACGCGGACAGCGTCATCTGCGGCCCCATGCCCGCCAACGACAAGGGGGACCAGCTGGCCTTCGTCTGGAAGGACGGCGCCATCCTGGAGCTGTACCAGGAGGCGTGAGCCTGCGCCCCGCCATATCACAGCCCAGAGGAGCGGCCTGAAAAGGCCGCTCCTCTTGTCGGTTCTCCCCGCTGCCGGTCATCCCAGCTCCAGCCGCCTCCCCAGCCGGGAGAGCAGCTCGTTTGTGATGGTGCCGCACCGCTCCGCTACATCTTCAGCCCGGATCTCCCGGCCGCCGTCCCGGCCCAGGAGCGTGGCGGTCTCTCCGGGGCGCAGGTCCTGCAGCTCGGAGACATCCACCAGCAGCTGGTCCATGCACATCCGGCCCACCATGGGGCAGCGGCGGCCCCGGATCAGCACCTCCCCGCCCCGCTGGGGCAGTTCCCGGGGCAGGCCGTCGCCGTAGCCGATGGTCACCACCGCCAGCCGGGTCTCCCGGTCGGCGTGAAAGTCCAGCCCGTATCCGGCCGCCTCCCCCGGCTCCAGCTCCCGGACGCTGGCCACCCGTGCCCGGAGGGACAGCACCGGCCGCAGGTCCAACGCCCGCTGGACCGGGGCCGTGTCGCTGCGGACGCCGTACAGGGCGATGCCCGCCCGGGCATAGGCACAGCCGGGCTGGGGCGGCAGGTTCCAGATGCCGTAGCTGGCCTGGACGTGGATGCTGCCGGGGTCGTATCCAGCCGCCCGCATCCAGGCCACCGTCTCGTAAAATACCTCCAGCTGGCGCCGGGTGTAGGCAGTGTCCGCCGCCGTCAGGCTGTCCGCCACACACAGGTGGGAGAAGGTGCCCGTGATCCGCAGATGGGACAGGCGGTACATGGCGGCGATGTCCGCCCGGTCCCCCACCGGGATGCCCAGCCGGTGCATCCCGGTGTCCAGGGCCAGATGGACTTGGAGCCGGAGCCCCTGGGCGTCCAGCGCCCGGCCGTGGTCCGCGTCCGCCACCGTCTGGGTCAGCCGCCAGCGAGCCAGCAGCGGGGCGTCCTCCGGCCGGGTGTAGCCCAAAATCAGGATCAGCCCCCGGACGCCGGACCGGCGCAGGGCGATGCCCTCCGCCAGGCAGGCCACGGCAAAGGCCCGGACGCCGGCCTTCCACAGCCGCCGGCACACAGGGACCGCCCCGTGGCCGTAAGCGTCGGCCTTCACCACCGCCATCAGCTTCTGCCCCGGTGCCAAGGCCTTTTGGAGGACGGCGGCATTGTGGGCCAGGGCCTCCAGATCCACCTCCCGCCAGGCCCGGGCGGTGGGGGCGAGCCGCCGGGGCGCCAGGGCCAGCGCGGCGGCGGACAGTGCGAAGGAGAGGACCAGCACGGCGCAGAAGTGGCCCAGGCTGTTCGTCACCAGCAGCGCCTCCGCCCCCAGCCGCTCCGCCCCGAAGCGCACCAGCACGATGCACCAGGGGTGGATGATATAGACCAGGGCGGAGAGGCGCCGGGCCGTGCGGTCCTCCCCCTGATTTGCCCCCAGCAGGGCGGAGAACAGGAAGGCCATCACCAGCGGCAAAAAGAGGTACATACTGTCGTGCCGCTGGACACCCAGGCGGTGGAGCCACAGCGCCTCGCCGCTCATGGCGGCCAGGGAGGCCAGCAGCCCTACGCACGCGCCCCGCCGGGAGAACCGCCGTCCCGCCGCCCCCAGCAGCAGGAACAGGGGCACGTAGAACAGCCCGTTCCGGGTGTAGGAGAACACCTGGAAGAACGCGTCATACGCCGTTTTCAGCCAGGGGACCCGGGCGATCAGTCCATAGTAGCTGTCGCCGCCCAGGCCCATGAGGTACAGCACCCCCGCCGCCGGCAGGGCGATCCGCAGCCCCAGCCGCCGGAGCCGCCAAGCGATGGGGACGCCCAGCAGCAGTCCCGGGAAGTACCACAGGTGGTAGAAGGTGCCGTCTGTCACCAGCCGCCGGAAAAAGTCCCCGTCCAGCTGCCCGGCGTAGAGGTTCAGCGGCAGATACAGCAGCACGCAGACGCCGTACAGCACCGCTGTCTTTTTCCAGAAGGCCCGGACGGTGCGCCAGCCCTTTTGGTCCAGGAAGTACCCGCTGACCATCAGGAAGAAGGGCACCGCCACCCGCCCCAGCACCCGGGTGAGATAAAAGTCCCCCAGCGCCGTGTAGGTGGTCAGCGGCGAGGTGTGGATGGCCGCCACCAGCACCGCCGCCACCAGCACCGCCGCCGCCAGGCGGAACCGGTCCAGGGCCGGGCGCCTCATGCGGGCCGCCCCCAGGCGGTGACGATGAATCCCCCGGCATTGTCGCCGGAGACCTGGCAGCAGCCGTCGGGGAGCTGGATCTCCGTCTCCTCCCCGGCGCAGGGGACGTAGAACACCTGGGCCAGCCGCCCGTCCGGCAGCGGACAGGAGCGGGGCCTCTCCCGGAGGAACTCCGGATACTCCTCCAGGCACAGGCCGTTTTCCTCCATCAGCCGGGCGTGGGGCGCGCCCACATAGCGGAAGTGCCAGGGCTCCTCGGCGATGCCGGTGAGGTCCTCCTTCTCCCGCCGGTACCGCTGGATGAAGCCGTAGGCGGCCGCCGCTTTGCGGAAGGCCCCGCAGGCCCCGTCATAGGGGAAGGCGGGCCGGATGAAGTCGATGTGCCCGGCAGCCCTGCCCAGATCGATGGCAAGGCCCGTCTGGTGCTCGCTGCATCCCGGATAGGCCACATACTTGCGGGTGAAGTCAGCGCCGCTCTCCGCCAGGGTGTCATCCCAGATCCGCTGCTGTTCCGCCTGGCTCCGCCAGCCGGAGACGGGGACGATCTCCGCCCCGCCCCGGACCTTCTGGATACAGGCGGCCAGCAGCCGGGCCGCCTGCCGGTCCAGCAGGATGTCCGGGCGGCGGCCGTCCACGGCGGTCAGGTCCTCTCCGGCGGCGGCTTGCAGCGGATGCTGCCGGTTCACCAGCACCAGGGGGCCGGTGAAACTCTGCTCTCTGGAAAGCCGCACGGTCCTCATGACTCCACCCCCAGTTCGATCAGGCGGGACACCAGATCGCCGAAGTCCCAGCCCGCGGCCTTCATCATGCCGGGGTAGCGGCTGTGGGCGGTGAAGCCCGGGATGGTGTTCACCTCGTTAAAGACGATCTCCCCCCAGGGGGTCAGGAACAGATCCACCCGGGCAAACACCCGGCAGTCCAGCGCCCGGTAGACGGCCTTGGCAGCCTCCTGGATCTCCGCCGCCTTCTCCGGGGAGATGCGGGCCGGGCAGTAGATGCGGGAGGTGATCAGGTTGTACTTCTCCGTGTAGTCGAAAAAACCGTCTGCAAGTTCGATCTCGTCCACCGCCCCCACGGTCAGCTCGTCGCTGCCCAGTACGGCGCAGCCCACCTCAAAGCCGGGGACGGCCTCCTCCAGCAGGATCTCCCGGTCGTGGGCGAAGGCGGACCAGACGGCGGCGGGCAGCTGGTCCGGGGTGTTCACCTTGGAGACGCCGAAGGAGGACCCGGCCCGCACGGGCTTCACGAACAGGGGATAGCCCAGCTCCTCCGCCGCCCGGGCCATCTGGGGCAGGACGGCCCCCCGGCGGAACAGGCGGCTCCGGGGCACCCGCACCCCCGCCAGGGCCGCCAGCTTGTGGGCGCGGTCCTTGTCCATGCACAATGCGCTGGACAGGGCGCCGCAGCCTATGATGGGCGCGCCCACCAGCTCCAGCAGGCCCTGGACGGTGCCGTCCTCCCCGTTCTTGCCGTGGAGGATGGGAAACGCCGCGTCAAATCCCTCGCTCCTGCCGGACCCGTCCAGCCACAGCAGCCGCCGGTCCCCCCGGTCCAGGGACAATGTACAGGGCACACAGTCCGGCTGCGCCTGCCAGTCCCCGGTCTCCAGGTGGGACAGGCCGCCGGGATACCGCAGCCAGCGGCCCTCCCGGGTGATGCCCACCGTCAGGGGCGTGAACCGGCTCCGGTCCAGCGCCTGCAACACGCCGTGGGCGGACTGTAAGGAGACCTCGTATTCGGTGGAGCACCCGCCGAAGAGCACTAAAATCGTCTGCATGGAATCAACCTCCTGAAATGGCGGAAACCGCCTTGCTTGATACGAAAATCGTACCAGAACAAGGCGGTTTTTGTTTTCAGGTTTTCCTGCGGAGTTCCTGCAAACCCATTGTGAAATTCTTGTGATTTTCTTACGATGCCGGAAGGGTCACGGTAAAGGTCACGGTGTCGTGGGCGCTCTCCGCCCGGATGGTGCCGCCGTGGAGCTCCACGATCTCCCTGGCAATGGCCAGGCCCAGCCCGGCGCCGCCGGTGCGGGAGGCCCGGGCGCTGTCCAGCCGGAAGAACTGGTCGAAGATCCGGTCCAGCTTCTCCTGGGGGATGGTCTTGCCGGCGTTGACAAAGGTCAGGGTGATGGTGTCCCCGTCCCGGCCGCCGGTGATGCGCACCTCCGTGCCGGGGAGGCTGTAGTGGGAGGCGTTGCGCAGCAGGTTGTCGAACACCCGGGAGAGTTTTTCCCCGTCGCAGGGGCACAGCAGCTTCTCCGGCAGGTCCAGGCGGCAGGTGAGGTCCGCCTCCGCCAGCATGGGGCCGAACTCGCTGACCACCTGCTGGAGCATCCTGGTCAGGTCCGTGGGCTGCTTCTCCAGTTCCAGATGGGTGAGATTGAAGCGGGTGATGTCGAAGAACTCGTTGATCAGGTCCTCCAGCCGCTCCGCCTTGTCCAGGGCGATGCCGGTGTACCGCCCCCGCAGCTCCGGCGAGAGCTGGGGCTCATCCCGCAGCAGCGTCAGGTAGCCGATGACGCTGGTGAGGGGCGTCTTCAGGTCGTGGGCCAGATAGACCACCAGGTCGTTCTTCCGCTGCTCCGCCTCTTTGGCGGCCCGGGCGTTCCGCAGGGCCGTCTCCCGGGCGTCGTTCAGCTGGACCTCCACGTCCCCCAGGCCCGCCGACAGATGGATGGGCTCCTCTCCCGGCTCCGCCAGACGGCCCGCCGCTGCGGTCAGCTCCTCCAGCTGTCCCACCGGCCGGGCGATGAAGTAGTAGCTGATGGCCACCCAGCCCGCCAGCACCACCAGGACGCACACAAAGAAGAAGTAATCCCGCACCCAGTTCAAAAACTGGTAGACCGGATTGAGGGGATCGTACCAGGTGATGGCACTGCACACCAGATACCCCAGGAAGGCCAGGAGCAGCACCACCGTCACCCAGGCGGTCAGGGCCAGCAGATAGAGGCCCCAGGTCCTAAGGACCCGGCTGCGCCCCCGCTCCGAAAGGCGCTCCCGTTCTCTTCGCTTACTCAATGGTATACCCCACCCCCCAGACAGTCTTGATGAACTTCGGCTTGCGGCTTGGCTCGTGCATCTTCTCCCGCAGCCGGGCGATGTGGCTCATGACGGTGTTGTTGCTGTCCATGTACTTCTCGCCCCACACCGCCTCGAACAGCTCCTCGCTGGACACCACGTTCCCCCGCCGCTCGCAGAGATACCAGAGGATGGAGAACTCCAGGGGCGTCAGGGCCAGCTCCTCCCCGAACAGGACGCACTTGTGGGTGGTCCTGGAGATCTGGAGCCCCCGGAAGTCGTACTCTGTGACCTCCTGGGGCGGGGTTTCGCCGGTGTTGTACCGGGTGTACCGCCGCAGCTGGGTCTTGACCCGGGCCACCAGCTCCAACGGGTTGAAGGGCTTGGTGATATAGTCGTCCGCCCCCAGGGTCAGCCCCATGATCTTGTCCATGTCCTCCACCTTGGCGGTGAGCATGAGGATGGGGAACAGATGTCCCGCCTCCCGGATCCGCTGGCACAGGGTGAAGCCGTCCACGTCCGGCATCATCACGTCCAGGATGGCCAGGTCCAGGTGCTGGCGCCGGACGCAGTCCAGGGCGTCGGTGCCGTTGTAGAATTTATGGACGGTGTAGCCCTCGTTTTTCAGATAGACCTCCACCAGGTCCGCGATGGCGGTCTCGTCGTCCACCACCAGAATGTCTGTGCTCATGGTCTTTGCCTCTCCTCAAGTCTCTGTCCGGGCGGAGCCGGGCGCGCCCCTCACAGCCGCAGGCCCTTGATGTCCTTGATCCGGGACAGGATGATGTTGCAGTCGCACCGGACCACCCCCGGCAGGGGGTCGATGACCTCCCGCATCAGCCGCTCCATCTCCTCGCCGGAGGCGGCCACCGCGTGGACGTGGAGCTTGTCCCGGCCGGTGACCCGGTAGATCTGGGTGATGGTCTCGTTTTGCCGCAGGCGCTCCGTCACCTCCGCCAGGGTCTCCGGCTGGGTCTCGATCTCAAAATAGCAGGACACCGCCCCGCTGATCTTCTGGGGGTTGACGATGGTGGTGTACTCCTCGATGATCCCCCGCTGTTCCAGCGCCTGGATGCGGGCCTTCACCGCCACCCGGGAGATGCCCACCTGCTCCCCGATCTCCGAGTAGGAGGCCCGGGCATTTTCGATCAGCAGCCGGACAATCTTCTGATCCAGCGCGTCCAATCCCTCCAGAAACACAGCGTCTCCCCCTTCCACGGTCTTTGTTTCATTATAGGGCCTGTCCGCCGAAATGTAAACCGCATCTTGACTTTGTATCTCTCCATTGCTACAATAGTTTCGAAACGTAAGTTAAAACTTTCTTTTTGGATGTGATGCCATGAACAAGGATCTGACCCAGGGGCCGGTGATGCGGTCCATGCTGCTGTTCGCGGTGCCCATGATCCTGGGAAACCTGCTGCAGCAGTGCTACAACGTGGCGGACACGCTGATCGTCAGCTGGTACCTGGGGCCCGACGCCCTGGCGGCGGTGGGCTCCGCCTTCACCCTGATGACCTTTCTCACCTCCATCCTGCTGGGCCTCTGCATGGGCAGCGGGGCGGTGTTCTCCATCCGCTTCGGCCAGCGGGATGAGGGGGCTTTGCGGGAGAGCGCCCGGGCCTCCTTCGTGCTGATCGCCGCTCTGACGGTGGTGCTGAACATCCTGGCCTTTTTGTGCCTGGACGGCATCCAGGTCTTTCTCCGGGTGTCGGACGAGGCCATCTGGGCCCTGATGCGGGAGTACCTGGCGGTGATCTTCTGGGGCATCGCCGGCACGTTTTTGTACAACTACTTCGCCTGCTACCTCCGGGCGGTGGGGGACTCGGTGACGCCTCTGATCTTCCTGGCGGTCTCCGCCCTGCTGAACATCGGCCTGGACCTGTGGTTCGTCATCGGCCTCCGGCGGGGCGTGGCCGGGGCGGCGGAGGCCACGGTGATCTCCCAGTACGTCTCCGGCCTGGGCCTGGGGCTCTTTGCCCTGCTCCGCTGCCCCCAGCTGCGGCCCCGGCGGGGGGACCCGCCCATCCGCTGGGCCAAGATCCGGGAGATCGGCAGCTACTCTCTCCTCACCTGCGTCCAGCAGTCGGTGATGAACCTGGGCATTTTGATGGTCCAGGGGCTGGTGAACAGCTTCGGCGACACGGTGATGGCCGCCTTCGCCGCCGGGGTGAAGATTGATGCCTTTGCCTATCTGCCGGTGCAGGAGTTCGGCAACGCCTTCTCCACCTTCATCGCCCAGAACTACGGCGCCCGGCAGGAGGCCCGCATCCGAAAGGGTCTGAAAGGGGCCGTCCTGGCGGCGGTGGCCTTCTCCGTGGTCATCTCCGCCCTGGTGTGGGTCTTTGCCCGGCCCCTGATGGCCCTGTTTGTGGAGGGCACGGAGACCGCCATCATCGCCGAGGGCGCCCGGTACCTCCGCATCGAGGGAGCCTTCTACTGCGGCATCGGCTGCCTGTTCCTGCTGTACGGCCTGTACCGGGCCCTGGGCCGCCCCGGCATGAGCGTGGTGCTGACAGTGATCTCCCTGGGCACCCGGGTGGCGCTGGCCTATGCCCTCTCCGCCGTCCCCCTCTTCGGGGTGACAGGCATCTGGTGGTCCGTGCCCATCGGCTGGGCCCTGGCGGACATCACCGGCTTCCTGTACTACCTCCTCCGAAAGCGGCAGCTGCTCTCCTGGGGAAAAACGCCATAGCGCACCGCAGAGAAGCGGGAGCACGCCGTGCGTGCTCCCGCTTCTTTTCTTCGTTCTTATTCAAACTGGCTGCGGTACAGGGCCGCGTAGGCGCCGCCCCTGGCCAGCAGCGTCCTGTGGTCCCCCTGCTCGACGATGTTGCCGTGGTCCATGTAGAGGATCAGGTCCGCGTCCCGGATGGTGGACAGCCGGTGGGCGATGACGAAGCTGGTGCGCCCCTGCATCAGGGCCTTCATGGCCCGGCCGATCTCCGCCTCCGTGCGGGTGTCCACGCTGGAGGTGGCCTCGTCCAGGATCAGGATGGGCGGATCGCAGAGGAACACCCGGGCGATGGTCAGCAGCTGCCGCTGCCCGGCGGAGAGGTTGGCGGCCTCGTTGTCCAGCACCGTGTCATACCCCTGGGGCATGGTGCGGATGAAGTAGTCCACCCGGGCGGCCTTGGCCGCGGCCACGATCTCCTCCCGGCTGGCATCGGGCCGGCCGTAGGCGATGTTCTCCGCCACGGTGCCGCCGAAGAGCCAGGTGTCCTGCAGCACCATGCCGAAGTTCTTCCGCAGGCCCGCCCGGGTCATGGCGGCGGTGGGCACACCGTCCAGGGTGATGGCGCCGCCGTCCACCTCGTAAAACCGCATCAGCAGGTTGACCAGGGTGGTCTTGCCGGCACCGGTGGCTCCCACCACGGCGATCTTCTGCCCCGGCCGGACGGAGAAGCTGATGTCCCGCATCAGCGGCTGGGCGGGGTCATAGCCGAAGCGCACGTGCTCAAAGGCCACCTGGCCCCGGGTCTGTTCCACGGTCCGGGGTCGGAGGGGATCCGGCCGCTCCTCTTCCTCGTCCAGCAGCTGGAAGGTCCGCTCCGCCGAGGCCAGGGCGGACTGGAGGGAGTTGATCATATAGGAGGCCTCGGTCATGGGCTCCGCCGACTGGTTCACATACTGGAAGAAGGCCTGCACCACACCCACGGACATGGTGCCGTTCAGCATGGCCCGCCCCGCCACGATGGCGATGACCACCTGGCTCATCCGGGTCAGCAGGCGGATCAGGGGATTGACGCAGTTGGTGAGGAAGTCCGCCCGCTGGTTGGCGATGCGGTTGGCCGCCGCGGCCTCGGAGACCCGCTGGATGCTCTCCGCCTCGTGGTGATAGGCCTTGATGACATTGCGCCCGTTGTAGTACTCCTCCACGATGCCGGTGAGGACCGCCACCGTCTCCTGCCGCTCCGCCGCGCAGCGGAGGTTCTTTCCGGCCACCACATGGGTCACCAGCATACAGACGGCCATAAAGGCCAGGAACACGCCGGTCAGGGGCGCGCTGTAGCGGAACATGACGATCAGGGAGCCCGCGATGGTCCCCAGCGCCACGATCAGCTTCAAAAGGCCGGTCTGCAGTGTCTCGGACACCTTGTCCAGGTCGCTGGTGACCCGGCTGAGGATCTCCCCCGCCTTGTTCTGGTCGAAGAACCGCAGGGGCAGCCGGTTCAGCTTCCGGGCCACCTGGGTGCGGAGGGAGAGCACCAGGCTCTCCGCCACGCTGGCCATCAGATAGGCCTGGAGGTAGTAGAACACCCAGCTGAGCAGGTACTGTCCCGTCAGCCGGAGCAGCTCCCACCCCAGGGGCCCTGTCAGGGAGAAGGGCTGTCCGGTCTGCCAGGCGGCCTGCACCTGCTGCCACAGGTGGTCGATGACCACGGCGCTGTACATGGGGTTCCAGATGGACAGCGCCACGTAGGCCACGATGGAGACCGCCACCACCGTCAGCCGTGCCCGCTGCCCCCGCAGGTGACCCAGCAGGCGGACCGCGGTGCTCTGGGATGTGCGCTTCATGCCTCCGCCTCCTTGGTCTGGGATTCGTAGATCTCCTGGTAGACCCGGCAGGTCTCCATCAGCTCCTCATGGGTGCCGATGCCCGCCATCTGCCCCTCGTGGAGGACCACGATCTGGTCCGCGTGGCGGATGGAGCTGACCCGCTGGGCGATGATCAGCACCGCCGCGTCCCGCGTCTCCGCCGCCAGGGCCTTCCGCAGGGCCGCGTCGGTCTTGAAGTCCAGGGCGGAGAAGCTGTCGTCAAACACATACAGCTCCGGCCGCTTCACCAGGGCCCGGGCAATGGACAGCCGCTGCTTCTGCCCCCCGGAGAAGTTGGTGCCCCCCTGGGCCACATGGGCGTCCAGCCCCTCCGGCAGGGAGCGGATGAAGTCCCCGGCCTGGGCCACGTCGGCGGCGTGCATCAGCTCCTCGTCCGTGGCGTCCCGGCGGCTGTACCGCAGGTTCTCCCGAATGGTGCCGGAGAACAGCCAGGCCTTCTGCTGGACGTAGCCCAGATGGTCCCGGAGGGCCGCCTGGGGCATCCGGCGGATGTCGGTGCCGTTCAGCTGGATGGCGCCGCCGGTCACGTCGTGGAACCGGAGGATCAGGGAGGCCACGGTGGACTTGCCGCTGCCGGTGCCGCCGATGACGGCGGTGGTCTCCCCCCGGCGGCAGACAAAGTCCAGATGGCTGAGGGTGTCCTTCTCCGCGTCCTGGAACCGGAAGGACACGTCCCGGAAGGCCAGGACCTCCCGCCACGGGGGGGCCTCCGCCGGGGCCCGGTCCACCAGGTCCACGATCTCCGGCGTGTGGTCCAGCACCTGCCGGACCCGCTCACAGCACTCCAGGGCCCGGGGCAGGGTGAGGATCACCATCTGGGCCATCATCAGGAAGAACAGCACCAGGATGGCGTACTCAATGACGGCGGTGACGTCGCCGATCTGGATCTGCCCGGCATAGATCTGCCCGCCGCAGAGCCAGTAGGCCGCCACGATGAAGAAGTTGATGAAGAAGAAGGACAGCCCGTCCAGATTGGCGAACAGCAGGTTGGCGCGGATGGAGGTATCCGCGTAGTCGGAGAAGGCGGAGATCATGCGGGCCTCCTCCCGCCCCTCGCTGCAAAAGGCCCGGACCACCCGGACCCCGGTGAGGTTCTCCAGCAGGATGGCGCTCATCCGGTCCAGCAGCCGCTGGAGCTTGCGGAACAGGGGCGAGGCGCTGCGCATGATCCGCCAGGCCAGCAGCAGCACGGCGCAGATCACCGCCAGCAGCAGCACCCCCATCCACACATCCAGCCGGAAGGTGAGGGCCATGGCCGCCAGGCAGATCACCGGCACCGGCACTACCAGCTGCAGCGTGGTGGTCAGGGCGAACTGGATGGTGGTGATGTCGGAGATGGTGCGGGTGGTGATGGAGGCGGTGCCGAACTGCCGGAAGTCGTAGATGGACAGCTTCAGGCTCTTGGCGTAGAGGGCCTCCCGCATCTCCTGGCCGATCCGGGCGGAGAGCACCGCGCAGGCATATCCCCCCAGAATGGCGCAGGCCCCCGCCGCCAGGGAGACCGCCGCCATCCGGATGCCGGTGCGGACGATGTCCTCCGCGCCGGCGCCGGAGGTGCCGGCGTTCAGCATCTCCGCCACCAGGGTGGGGATCACCAGCCCGCCCATCACGTCCAGCGTCAGCAGGACGATGGTGGCGGCGCACAATTTCCAATGGGGCTTCAGGAATCGCAGGATCAGCTTCATGGGTGTCTGGCAGCTCCTCTCTGTTGCTTACAGGTCCAAAACCTCATGGGCCGTTGGGCTCGCCTCTGATCGCGGCGCGCCGGGACGCATGAAGTTTTGCAATGCTTCTGTACAGCAAATACGCCCGGCGGACCTTGCACCGGGCGCGCGTAACATCTTCGCAGGCCGCCCCGCTGAAGACTCGTCTCTTCGGAATCCGATCTCAGATTTTCCGTTTTCGGACGAATTGGATCATAGCATATCCACCCGGGTTTGTCAAGTCCGATCTCGGATTTTCTTCCGGGCAGAAACGTGCCCCGGGCACAGGGAGTTCCTGCGCCCGGGGCGTCTGATGTCCCCGCCGGGGCTTACTTCTTCGGATAGAACAGATCGGAGCGGGTGACCGTGGCGGGCGGTGCCATGTCCAGCTTCCGGTCCGCGATGCCCAGGATGTCCTCCGGGCGGATCCAGGGCTTGCTCTGGATGGCGCTGGTCTCCTCGTGGGTCAGGTAGCCCTCATACACCGTCAGGCTCCGGCGGTAGAAGCCGTCCCGCACGCAGCACTCCGCCACGCCGTTGTTGAGGATGCTCAAAATGAAGGGCAGCATCTCGGCGGCGTAGGCCACGGAGGTGGAGTTGGCCACGGAGCTGGGGATGTTGCTGACGCAGTAGTGGACCACGCCGTTGACCACATACCGGGGGTTGTCGAAATGGGTCTCGTGGCTGGACTCGATGGCGCCGGGGTCATCGTTGGAGATGTCCACCAGCACGGAGCCGGGCTCCATCAGCTTCAGCATCTCCTTGGTGATCAGGAAGTCGGTGCGCTCCTTGGGCCACTTGACGCAGTTGAGCACCATGTCCGTCTGGGGCAGCACGGAGGCAATGGTCTCCTGGTTGCAGAACATGGTGTCGATGGTGCCCTGGTACTGGTTGGACAGGGTGCGGAGGATCCCCACGTTGATGTCCATCACCGTGCACTTGGCCCCCAGGGCGTGGAGCACCTGCAGGGCCGCCTGGCCCACGGTGCCGCCGCCCAGGATCAGCACGTTCATGCCCGGGGCGCCGGCGAAGCCGCCCACGTACTTGCCCTTGCCGCCGTTGACGGTCAGCATGGACTCCAGGCCCAGCAGGGCGCCCTCCTTGCCGGCGGCCTCGCAGTTGGGGGAGCCGTAGCGGTGGGAGTCCTCCGCCGTGAAGGCGATGCACTTGCTCTTCAGCAGGGCGTCCACCTCCTCCGGGTGGGCGGCGGGGTGGATGCAGCCCAGCACGATCTGGCCCGGGTGCATCATGGCGCACTCGGCGGGGGTGAACTCCTTGACCTTGGCCACCATGTCGCAATGGGCGTACAGCTCCTCCGCCGACTCCACGATCCGGGCCCCGGCGGCGGCATAGGCCTCGTCCGAAAAGCCCGCCAGCTTGCCGCAGTCGTGCTGGGCCCAGACCTCGTGCCCGGCGGCGCGGATGCTGTGGACCTCCATCGGGGTGCAGATCACCCGGAATTCTTCCTCTTTAATGTCTTTCAGGATACCAAAAATCATGACGTTTCCATCTGCCTTTTCCGGGCTCCCGTCCCCTTCTCCGGGCGGGACGCCCCATGATGGCTACAGGATAGCACGTGCGCCCGCAAAATGCAACGCCTCTTTTTGCACAAATTCCCGTCCCGCGCCCCGCCTCCCCCTGGGCATCTCCTATTAAAATATTTGTTCCGCCATATTGACACACTGTATCAGATTTGATAGAATAATTGCCGATTTATAAAGTTCCTGCGCATTTTGCGCCGGTACAATAGATCAATGGTAGAGGCGCGGCAGCGAAGAGTATCCGAGCAGCAGGACGGGCAATCCTCCGGAGAAAGGCGCGGCCGCCGAAGGGCTGTCCGGTGCCCCTTGCGGACAGTTGCCTGGGCTGTGGGACAATATCCCCCAGACTGCCACATAGCTTGTGGAGCGTTATCATTGACTGTGTCTATGGGCTCTTGGCCTGTATCCTGCCATGGATGTTCCTCAGTCGTGGGAATGATTCATGGCAGTTTTTTTGCCCCTGAACTTTATGAAATGCAGATTAAGCAGAGAGGATGGCATCAGACATGAACAAAATCTTTGGCCGCGTATGCAGCGCGCTCACCGCGGCGGCCCTGCTGGCCGGGGCGCTGACCGCCTGCGGCGGGCAGCAGGCCGGCACCGCCGCGCCGGACAGCGGCACCACCGGCAGTGCCTTCACCGAGGGCACCAGCGCCGAGCGCCTGGCCGCCGACACCACGCCGGAGGAGGAGAAGTACGGCGGCACCATGCGCCTGAACTTCAACGGCGCCACCAACTCCCTGGACCCGGCCCAGTTCTTCACCAACCAGAACTATGTCCCCGGGTACCACATCTATGAGTCCCCGGTGCAGGTGGCGGACGACGGCTCCGTGTGGCCCGGCGTGTGCACCTATGAGATGAGCGACGACAACCTGCAGCTGACCCTCACCGTGCGGGAGGGCGTGAAGTTCCACAACGGCGACACGGTGGACATCAACGACGTGGTGGCCTCCATCGACCGGTTCCTGGCCTACTCCACCACCGGCCAGGCCAACTTCGGCGACTACATCGTGGACACCCAGGTGACGGACAACTCCACTGTGGTGTACACGCTCTCCGCCGTGGCTCCCATCGCCCTGCTGACCATCGGCGAGCTGAAGGGCGGCTGCAAGGTGATGCCCGCCGAGATCGCCCAGGCCCACATGGACTCCTACATCACCGATGACAGCGAGATCGTGGGCACCGGCCCCTATATGCTGGAGAGCTGGAACCGGGAGACCGACCTGACCCTCACCCGGTTCGAGGACTACGTGCCCGTGCCCGACGACATCGCCGGCACCGGCCCCGCCGCCCCCCGGCACGCCTATTTCGACAAGATCTACTGCTCCGTGGCCAGCGACCAGACCGCCCGGGCCAACGGCATGATCGGCAACGTCTTTGACTACTCCACCTCCATCCTCACCGCCATGGCGCCCCAGCTGGAAAACGCCGGCTGCTGGAGCGACAAGGACTGGAACGGCTGGTCCCCCACCATCATCTTCAACCTGTCCGACGCCAACGCCAACAGCATCGTTCAGGACGTGAACTTCCGCCGGGCCGTCCGGGCCTGCCTGGACGCGGACTCCATTCTCCTGTCCACCAAGACCGACCCCACCCAGTATGAGGTGGACGGCTGCCCCATGATGCCCTCCAGCCCCTACTACAACGACATCCTGAACCAGAACATGGGCCAGGACCTGGAGAAGGCCAAGGAGTATCTGGAGGCCTCCGGCTACAACGGCGAGACCATCCGCTGGTGGTGCGCGGACTCCGACTCCTACTACACCACCGCCCTGCCCGCCTCTGAAAACCTGAAGGCCATCGGCGTCAACGTGGAGCTGTCCCTGATGGACGTAACCACCTACGAGGCCAGCTACAACGATCCCAACTGCGCCGACTTCGACATCTGCTGCCGGGAGACTCAGAAGTCCTATCTCCACCCGCTGCTGAGCCAGTTCGTCTCCGGCTACCTGCTGTGGGACAGCCCCGAGCGCACGGAGATCATCGAGCGGCTGGGCAGCACCGCCGCCGGCAGCGAGGAGAGCATCCAGGCCTTCACCGACTTCTGCACCCTGCTGGACGACCAGGTGCCCTATATCATCCTGGGCGACTTCGGCACCGTCTGCTGGTATTCCGCGAACATGATCCCGGACCGCCAGGGCGTGGATATGTACTGGTGGAACTCCTACTTCAAGGCCGCGTAACAACACTTGTCACCTAAAGCAGGGGAGGCAGTGCGCCTTCCCTGCTTCCCGGTTCGGCGGGGGCCTGCCTGCGCCGCCGTCTGCAAGAGAGGAAGGAAATCCGTGTTCAAATTTATCGTCAAGCGCGTCCTTTCCGCCATCCCGGTGCTCCTCATCGTGGTGTTCATCACCTTCTTCCTGATGCGGATGCTGCCCGGCGACGTGGCGGTGCAGATCCTGGGCCACGACGCCCCTCCGGGCGATCTGGAGATCCTGCGGGAGACCCTGGGCCTCAATGAGCCCAAGCTGGTCCAGTTCTGGGACTACATCCAGGGCATCCTCCACGGGGACCTGGGGACCTCCCTGTACAACAACCTGCCGGTGATGGAGAACATCCTCAACAGCCTGGAGCCCACCATCCTGATCATGATCCTCAGCATCCTGATCTCCGTGGTCATCGGCATCCCCGTAGGCGTCATCAGCGCCGTCCACCGCAACAGCATCCTGGACTACCTGCTGATGACCGTGTCCGTGTTCGGCCTGTCCATCCCCGTGTTCTGGAGCGGCATCATGCTGGCCTACTACGTGGGCACGGTGCTGCAGATCCTGCCCAACATGTACTACTACCCCATCTCCCAGGTGGGCCTGTGGCAGGCCATCCAGTATGTCATCCTGCCCTCGGTGGCCCTGGGCTTTCAGAGCGTGGCCTCCATCGCCCGGTACACCCGGTCCACCATGCTGGACACCCTGGGGGAGGACTACATCCGCACCGCCCGGGCCAAGGGCCTGGCGGAGCGGGTGGTGCTGTACCAGCACGCCCTGAAGAACGCCATGTCCCCGGTGATCACCCACATCGGCACCAACATGGCGTCCCTGATGGGCGGCGCCTGCGTCATCGAGACGGTCTTCGGCATCAACGGCATGGGCAAGCTGGCCTATGACTCCCTGATCCGCCGGGACTACACCCAGGTCCAGGCCATCATCCTGGTGGTGGCCCTGGTCTACATCGTCATCAACCTGGTGGTGGACATCCTGTACAAGGTGTTCGACCCCAGAGTCGAGCTGAGCTGAGGGGGTTGCACTGTGGTACATCGAATGAAACCCTCGGTCTTTCTGCGGAAGTACGGCCGCATCCTGCTGGGCGGCGGCGTACTGGCGCTGATTCTGCTGGCCACCCTGGCCGCCCCGCTGATCACCCCCTACCAGCCCACCGCCGTCAGCCCGGCGGAGGGGATGCAGTTCCCCAGCGCCGTCCACTGGATGGGCACGGACCGCTTCGGCCGGGACATTTTCTCCTGGGTCCTCTACGGGGCCCGGATCTCCCTGCTGGTGGGCGTGGCGGTGGCCGCCGTGTCCACGGCCGCAGGCATCGTGCTGGGCCTGCTGATGGGCTACTACAGGGCGGTGGACCGCATCGTCATGCGGATCCTGGAGGGCCTCTCCGCCTTCCCGGACATGCTGCTGGCCCTGACGCTGGCCTGCATCTTCGGCAACGGCGTGGACAAGGTGATTCTGGCCCTGTCCATCGTGGGCACCCCCAGCGTGGCCCGGATCGTCCGCAGCCAGGTCCTCTCCATCAAGGAGAGTGAGCACGTGGAGAGCGCCCGGGCCATGGGCGCCACGGATCTGCGGATCATGTTCCGGTACATCCTGCCCCTGTGCGTGTCCCCGCTGATCATCCGCTTCACCACCACCATGGCCAGCGCCATCCTGACGGAGGCGTCCTTGAGCTTCCTGGGCGTGGGCGTGGATCCCACCATGCCCACCTGGGGCGCCATTCTCAGCACCGCCAAGGACTTTGTCATCACCCATCCCTATATGGCCATCTACCCCGGCCTGGCGATTGTGATCACGGTCCTGAGCATCAGCATCCTGGGCGACGGCCTGCGGGACCTGCTGGATCCGAAAATGAAGTGAGGGAGGCGGCATGATGAACGACAATACTGCCCTGCAGGTCCGGGACCTGCGGGTCCAAATCGAAACCGATACCGCCACCCTGGACATCCTCCACGGCATCAGCTTTGACATCTACAAGGGGGAGACCCTGGGCATCGTGGGGGAGTCCGGCTGCGGCAAGAGCATGACGGCCCTGTCCATCATGCGGCTGACCCAGCCCAACGCCAAGGTCTCCGGCTCCATCACCCTGGACGGCCAGAGCCTGCTGGACATGCCCATGAAAGACTTCCGCAAAATCCGGGGCAACCGGGTGTCCATGATCTTCCAGGAGCCCATGACCTCCCTGAACCCGGTGTTCACCGTGGGCCACCAGCTGATGGAGGTGTTCCGCCTCCACCAGGGGCTGGACAAGAAGCAGGCCCGGGAGAAGTCCATCGAGGCCCTGCGGATGGTGAACGTCCCCATGCCGGAAAAGCGGGTGGACTGCTATCCCTACGAGCTCTCCGGCGGCCTGCGTCAGCGGGTGATGATCGCCATGGCCCTGGCCTGCCGGCCGGAGCTGCTGATCGCCGACGAGCCCACCACCGCCCTGGACGTGACCATCCAGGCCCAGGTGCTGGACCTGATGTGCAAGCTGCGGGACGAGCTGGGCACCGCCATCGCCTTCATCACCCACGACCTGGGGGTGGTCAGCGAGCTGTGCAGCCGCACCATCGTCCTCTACTGCGGGGAGATCATGGAGGAGGGAGACACGGAGTCCCTGCTGACCTCCCCCCTCCACCCCTATACGGAGGGGCTGAAGGCCTCCCTGCCGGAGCGGGGCACTCGGGATCGGCTCCACGTGATCCCCGGCTCCGTGCCCTCCGCCCTGGACTTCCCCAAGGGCTGCGTGTTCGCCCCCCGGTGCCCCTACGCCACCGCGCGGTGCGCCGCCGAAAAGCCCCCGCTCTACGACATGGGCGGCGGACGGTCCGTCCGCTGCTTCCGCTGTGAGGAGGTGTCCAAATGACGCAGTCTGATCCCCGCGTGCTGCTGGATGTGGAGGACGTGTGCAAGTGGTTCCCCATCAAGGGCTGGCCCTTCGGGCCCAAGCGCTATGTCCAGGCGGTGAACCACGTCTCCTTCCGCCTCTATGAGGGGGAGACCCTGGGCCTGGTGGGGGAGTCCGGCTGCGGCAAGACCACCCTGGCCCGGACGGTCCTGCGGCTCATCGAGCCCACCCAGGGCAGCATCCAGTTTGACGGCGTGGACCTGATGGCCCAGAACAAGCGCCAGCTGCGGGCCATGCGCAAGGATATGCAGATCGTGTTCCAGGACCCCTACAGCTCCCTGCATCCCCGCATGACGGTGCGGCAGATCATCGAGGAGCCCATGCGCATCCGGGGCCTGTACACCGAGCCCGGCGCCCGGGAGGCCCGGGTGAAGGAGCTTCTGCAGATGGTGGGCCTCAACGAGACCCACATGGACCGCTATCCCCATGAGTTCTCCGGCGGACAGCGCCAGCGGATCGTCATTGCCCGGGCCCTGGCCACACAGCCCAAGCTCATCATCTGCGACGAGCCGGTGTCCGCTCTGGATGTGTCTGTCCGGGCCCAGATCCTGAACCTGCTGCAGGACCTGCAGCAGCAGCTGGGGCTGACGTATCTCTTCATCAGCCATGACCTCAGCGTGGTGGAGCATATCTGCGACCGGGTGGCCATCATGTACCTGGGCCAGATGGTGGAGCTGGGCAGCAACGAGGCCATCTTCCGCCATCCCCTGCACCCCTATACCAAGGCGCTTCTGTCCGCCGCGCCCCGGGTGGGCCAGTTCGGCCGCCGGGACCGCATCATTCTGGAGGGCGACATCCCCTCCCCGGCGGACCCGCCCTCCGGCTGCCGGTTCCGCACCCGCTGCCCCTACGCGGCGGAGTGCTGCGCCCAGGAGCCCAAGTGGGTGGAGGCGGAGCCGGGCCACTTTATCTTCTGCCACCGGTTCCAGGAGCTGGACACGGCGGCCCCCGCATGACACGCCCGCAAAACAGCGGCGCGGCTCCTTGAAGGAGCCGCGCCGCTGTCGTCTATCCCGCCGCAACCGCCGGTTGACACTGGGGAAACCCGCCGGTGGTTGCGCGTTGCCCCATTCTCTGGTATGGTAGTGGCAAAGGAGTTGATACCATGCGGGAGCAGCAGACCCTGGGCCGCCGCATCCAGGAGGGGCGGAAGGCCGCCGGGCTCTCCCAGGAGTCCCTGGGGGAGCGGCTGGGCGTCAGCCGCCAGGCGGTCAGCAAATGGGAGGCGGACGCCGCCGTGCCGGAACTGGAGAACCTCATCGCCATGAGCCGCATCTTCGGCGTCACCATCGGCGCCCTGCTGGGGGTGGAGCCGCCGGAGGCCCCTTCCGAAGGAGACGCCCCGGAGTCCCCCGGCGATGGGGCGGAGGACGCCGCCCCGGCGGGAGAGCTGACGGACCGGGAGCTGGCGGCGGTGGAGGCCATCGTCCAGAAGTACCTGGAGGCGGTCCAGCGCCCCCGGTGGAGCCGACGGAAAAAGCTCGCCGCGGGGGCCGCGGCCTGTGCCGCCGGGCTGCTGACCGTCCTGGTTCTGAATGGCATCTTCTCCTCTCTGGGGCGCCGGCTGGATCAGGTTCAGGATCAGGTAAACTACGTCCAGAGCAGCGTCAGCAGCCAGATCGGGTCCCTCACCGGCCAGCTCTCCGGCCTGCTGGAGGAGCAGAACAGCCTTATCAGCGACTATACCATCCAGATTCAGGACTATGATCTGGAGAAAGCGGTGTGGTATCTCACTGCCAGTGTGACGCCCAAGGCGTATACGGCGGGCACCGTGGCCACCTTCACCGCCCGGACCAACACCGGCAAAACCGAATCGGCCCAGGCCCGGAACGACGGCGGCGTCTTTACGGTGGAAAACTGGGCCGTGCCCATGGGTGAGCCTGTGCCGCCTGGTGTCATGGATGCGGACGATGATGAGAGCGGCTCCCGGGTCCAGGTATCCGTGACCCTCACCGACGGGGACACCAGTCAGATAGAATCCCTGGAAACGCTGTATGAGGACCCGTCCGCCTATCAGCTGTGGATAAACGGCAACTGGGAGGAAGAGTGGGAGAACAGTTGTCTCCTGTTCCAGGAACTGGACCTGCAGATCAGCAACGAAACCGACATTCCGTTGGAGCTGACAGACGCAGAGTTGGCGCTCTTTTCCAACGACGATGCGGTCCCGGTGTGGTCCGCGCCCCTCACCACCGCCATGGACCTGTGGAACCGGCAGGGCTATGTGCAGATGCACGTTCCCATGGGGCCGGAGGACCCAGTGCCGCTGCACCCCGGAGACACCCTGGTAGCGGCCGTCCGCATCGCCGACGACCACGGCCGGAATGACTGGCGTCCGTTTTATTACTGGCAAAACGACGATGGCACGCTGGTGGGGAGGGTTTCCGCTCCTGACGGCTGGCAGCCCGGCGATCTGATCCCCATTGAAAATTCGTAAAAACCGCCCCGGAG
>CDZK01045910.1_pt1 | contig 44341 bp, 40 predicted proteins | sample 557401 | NCBI WGS metagenome assembly CDZK01 (sample SAMEA3182108, study PRJEB8094) | gut metagenome | biome: human; feature: gut; material: Stool; isolation source: human stools | place: Canada | collected 2013-04-25 | reverse complement strand
TCCCCGGAGATGGGGGCGATGGCCGCCCAGGAGAGTATGCCCATGTATCTGGGCATGGTGCTGGTATTCCTTGCCGGATACCTGATTATCTACAACATCTTCCAGATCAGCGTCACCGCCGATGTGCAGTTCTACGGCAAGCTGAAAACACTGGGTACCACCACCAGGCAGTTGAAAAAGCTGATCTACGGACAGGCAAACCGGCTCTGCATCATTGGCATCCCCATCGGACTGATCCTGGGCTGGCTGCTGGGCAGCGTGCTGGTGCCGGTGCTCATGGGGACGATGGAGGGCCAGGCCGTGGTCTCTGCCAGCCCCATCATCTTCCTCGGCTCGGCGGTCTTTGCCTGGGTGACAGTGCTGATCTCTTGTCTGCGGCCTGCAAGGCTCGCCGGAAAGGTATCGCCCATCGAGGCGCTGCGTATGAGCGACGCGGACGGCGGCAACAAGAAGAAAACCAAGCGCCATCGCGGAAACGCCTCCCTGGCCTCCATGGCCTGGGCCAATCTGTGGCGCAACAAAAAGCGTACCATCACAGTCATCTGCTCCCTGACGCTGGGACTGGTGCTGCTCAGCAGTTTTTATGCAAAGAACGCCGCTTTTGACATGGACAAATATCTGGCCGACCTGATCCTGGCCGACTTCGAGCTGTCCGACGCCACCAGCGAGGATTACATGAATCTGTATGACCCCCACGGCACCACCCTGAACGATTCTCTGGTGGCTCAGGTGGAAGGACAGGACGGCGTGGAGGCGTCCGGCCACCTGTACTCGGCCCAGATTGACTGGCAGATGGACGAGGGCACCCTGCAAAATGTGGCGGCCTTCTACACCGAGGACAAACTGGCCGATTGGGAGACCTACGACGCCGCCGGCGCCCAGCAGCTTCGGGATGCGTTGGAAACCGGCGACGGCTCCGCCATTCTGTACGGTTTGGACGGCATCCCGCTGGATGCCATCACCCAGGAGCAGTATGTGCTGGAGGGCAGCTTTGATGCCGCCGAATTTGCCAGCGGGAACTATGTGCTGGCAGTGGGTCCCAGCCTGGAACTGGGGACGGAGTACCCGGTGCTGCCGACCCCCTCTGCGGGCAGTACCGTGGAACTGAACGGCCGCGCCTATACGGTCATGGCGGTGGTCTATCCCCTGAACCCGGTGACCCAACTGACGGTGCAGCAGGGTGCGGGCGACAAATTCAATCTGAGTTTCATCATTCCCAGCGAGGTATTCCGCCAGCAGTGGCCGGACCACACCCTGCGCAAGCTGTTCCTCAATGTGGATGATGCCCACATCGACACGGTGCAGGCGTTCCTGGATGAATACAGGGAGACGACGGACCCCAGCCTGCCGGTGGCCTCCCGCCAGACGATGGCGGAGCAGTATGAAAGCGAGACCCAATCCTCCGCTGTCATGGGCAATGCCGTCAGCGTGGTCATCGCCCTGGTGGGTGTGCTGAACTTCATCAACTCGATGGTGACCGCCATCGTGTCCCGCAAGCGGGAGTTCGCGGTGATCCAGAGCGTGGGCATGACCAAGAAGCAGCTGAACCGGATGCTGGTGAACGAGGGCTTATTCTACGCCCTGCTTACCCTGGCGGCATCGTATCTCCTCAGCAGCCTGGCCGTGGGCGTTGTGGTCCGGGGGATGGTAGCGGGCGGATTTACCACCTTCCGCTTCACCCTGCTGCCGCTGGCGGTATGCACCCCGATTTTGTTGGTTTTCGCCATCCTGATCCCGTATCTCTGCTTCCGCAATCTGGAAACACACAGTATTGTGGAGCGGCTGCGGATGGAGTGAGTGTCTGCCGACTCTCCCATGGAGAGGGGGGACCGGCTGCCGCGCAGCTGCGGAAAGCGCGGAGCAGAAAAGAAGCAGGCCTGTGTCCCATAGGAACACAGGCCTGCTTTTGCGCGGCAGTTTGGAAAACCGCCCCGGAAAGACCCGCGAAACACACCGCACAAGAAGGGCCCTACTGAAAGACCGCCTGGGAGATGTCCAGGGGCTGGCCGCTGCGGTTGTCGATGTCGGTGCCGTTGCCCTCGAACCGGCAGCCGGACAAGTCTAGAGTGTCCTCCGTGGGCTCCCCCTCGATGAGGATGGCCGTGCCGTTGCGGAGGAAGGTGTTATCCGGGGAGACGCCGTTGAAGAAGGTCACTTGGTTGGTGTTGTAGTGGACGGCCACCTGGTTGCCCTCAAAGCGGCAGCTGGTGTAGGCGATGCCGTGGCTTGGCCCGGTGCCGTGGCATAAAAAGGCGGTGCGCCAGCCGGTGAAATTGCAGCCGATGGCCCAGGTCCGGCTGGCGGCAGTGAGGGCCACGCCGTCACCGCTGCCAGCAAAGTCCAGGTCATAGAGGTAGGTGATCCAGTTGACGCCCTCCGGGTTCACCTGGACGGTGCCGGTAAAGACCGTGCGGCCCTCTCCCTCCGTATTGCCGCAGAGATTCACCGGCCGCTGCGTAATGGACAGGGTGCCCTCATAGGTGACAGCGGGCAGGTGGATGTTCACCACGTCATTGTCTCCCACCCGGTTCCCAATGGAGTCCACCAGGGCTTGAAGGTCCTCCATGGTATCCATGGGCACGTCCTCCGGGTAGATGTCCACGGTCTCAATCAGCTCCACGTTCAGCGTCTGGTGAAGCAGGATTACGTCCCCGTTCTCCATGGTGATGGTCCAGGTGCCCCGTGCGGAGTTCTCTTGGCCCAAGAAGTGGGTAAAGCTGGTAAGGGCGGCGTCGGGGGCGTAGTCGGAGTAGGCCGGCGGATCATAGGTGATATAGGCGGAGGGATCGTCCGGCGTGTCAAATTCCGCCGTGACGGAGGCTACCTTCCGCAGAAAGATCTCCCCGGCGTTGACGCCGGTGTCCTGGTGGTGGATGAAGAGGCAGACGGGGAAGGTGTACTCCACATCCCGCTCCGCTACCTGGGTGATGGTGGGGGCGGGGTTATAGGGGGTATCCAGCCAGCCCAGGAGGAGCTGATAGGTGCCGTCCTCATCCGTGTAGGTCACCTCTCCCGTGCCGCCGTCGTCGTAGACCTGGGGAAGGGTGGACAGGTACCAGCCTGTCCCCGCCGCCCCCAGTATCAGGATCAGGAGCAGAGCGGGGAATGCCCTGCGCAGGGCCTTCCGCCATCTGATGGATGGCGGAGAAACCTTCTGCCTCTGGTTGACACTTCGGGCACAGCGGGGGCAGAAGGAGGCCTCCGCCGGCAGGGACGCCCCGCAATAGGGGCAGGTCTGCTGTGTCTGTTCCGCCATGTCACAGGGCCTCCATCAATCGAAGTACGTTGGGATAGCGCTTCTCCGGGCTCACCTGGGTGCACCGCCGCACCACCCGGCCCAAATGGCCCTCCGACAGCTTCCGGGAGGGGTGCTCGCCCGTCAGCATCACATTGATCAGGATGCCCGCGGCGTAGATGTCCGCCCGCTGGTCTGTCTGGGACAGGCCGTACTGCTCCGGCGCGGCGAAGCCGGTGGTGCCCAGCACCTGGGTGTCCGTCTCGTGCTCCGGCTTGTGGAGCCGGGCGGCGTCAAAGTCGATGAGTACGGCCTGATCCCCACGGAGGATGATGTTCTCCGGCTTCACGTCCCGGTGGACAGCCCCCAGGGCGTGGAGCACCCACAGGGCCCGGCACACCTGGGTGACGATGTTCCGGGTCTCCTCCGCCGTGAACAGGGCACCCTGGAGCAGCTCTCCCAGGTTGTCTCCCTGGATGTACTCCTCCAGCACCAGGTTTTCACCGTCCCGGGAGGCCGCCTCGTACACAATGGGGAGATTCCGGCAGGTGCAGTGCAGCAGCTTGCGGTAGACCTCGTCGTTTCCGGTGAAGTGCCGCAGGACGAACCGCCGGCCGGTCTTCCGGTGCCGCAGCAGATGCACGCTGCCCCGGGGGCTCTGCTTCAGCAGCCGTTCCTCCTGAAAAAACTGCTCCAGAGACTGCTCCATCCAGACGTACACTGGAATCCATCCTTTCAAAAAAAGCCGAAACACTATGCAGCCAGCATATTGTATCGCCTCGCAAAGCGTTGTAAATTTATAGTAAGTATAAAACATCTTTCGGCGAAAGTCAAAGGAGGGACCCCGCATGTGGGAGAAGGGCACGGGCGATCTGGAGGAGGAGCTGATGAGCACCGACAGTATCGACAGCTATATTCACGACAATGAGGGCTATTTTTTTGAGCGGAGCATTACAGAGGCTCTGGAGGAGCTGTATGAGCGCAAATCTGTCTCCAAGGCACTCCTGGCCCGGCAGTCCGGCATGAGCGAGGTGTATCTCCACCAGGTGTTCTCCGGGAGGCGCAATCCGTCCCGGGACCGGCTGCTGTGCCTGTGCATCGGCCTGGAGGCCACATTGGAGGAGACCCAGCGGCTGCTGAAGCTGTCGGCCTATGCCCAGCTCTATCCCAGAAGCAGACGGGACGCCATCATTGCCTATGGGATCCTGCACCATATGGAGCTCCACGCCATCAATGACAAGCTGTTCGCGGAGAACGAGCGGACCCTGTGCTGACCGGGGCGACCATATATTTGCAAATTTGCGGATAGGAGCTTTTTCATATGTCATCTGACTATATCCACAGCCAGAATCTCTGCTACAACTGCTTCCAGGAAAAGCCGGATGCAGACGGCCCCTGCCCGTACTGCGGGTTCGACCTGGCGGAAAACGAGAAAAAATTCCCTGTGGCCCTGCGGGCCGGGACAGTCCTGAACGACCGGTACATCGTGGGCCGGGTGCTGGGGCAGGGCGGCTTCGGTATTACCTACCTGGCCCTGGACACCCAGCTGAACGCGAAAGTCGCCATCAAGGAGTTCATGCCCAACGACATCGCCACCCGCATCGGGACGACCGTGTCTGTTGCCATGGACAGCAAGTCCGAGGAGTTCACCTACGGCGCCGAGCGATTCCAGGAGGAGGCCCGGACCCTGGCGAAGTTCATCGGCAACCCCAACATCGCCGGTGTGTCCAGCTATTTCGACGAAAACGACACGTCCTACTTCGTCATGGATTACATCGAAGGCATCTCCTTCAAGACCTACATCGCAAACCACGGGGGAAAAATCTCCGTGGAGGAGACCCTTAACGTGATGATCCCCGTCCTGCGGGCATTGACCGCCGTCCATGCGGAGGGCTTCATCCACCGGGACGTGACGCCGGACAACATCTACATCACCAAGGACGGCATCGTGAAGCTGCTGGACTTCGGCTCCGCCCGGTATTCCATCGGCGACAAGTCCAAGAGCCTGGATGTCATCCTGAAGGTGGGCTATGCCCCGAAGGAGCAGTACATCCGGAGAAGCCGTCAAGGGCCATTTACGGACGTCTACTCCTGCGCGGCCTGCTTCTATGCGGCCATCACCGGCTTCCTGCCGCCGGAGAGCCTGGAGCGGCTGGACGAGGACACCCTGGTGCCCATCTCCCAGTGCGGCATCGAGATCCCGGAGTATCTGGACAAGGCGATTCTCAAGGGCCTGGCGGTGCAGCCGGAGGACCGGTTCCAGAGCGCCGCCGAATTCCTGGACGCCATCGAGTCCCAGCAGGTGGTGGAGGTGCCGGGCAAGGCCCCGGCCGCGCCCACGGCCGGCGGCCAGCTGGACGCCCTCATCACCAAGGTCAAACAGAGGCCCAAGCTCTACGGGGCCATCGCCGCAGCCGCCGTAGTTGTATTGGTGGCCGTGGGAGTCCTCACCGGCGGGGGAGGGGGAGGAGGCGGCTCCATAGCGGAAGCCCTGGCTCCTACCCTGACCATCGCCGGGCAGCAGGTGTCTGCGGCGGAGGAGTTCCTGGAGCTGACGGAGGGCACCTTTACCGACGCGGATGTGGAAACCATGCACCAGATGACCAATCTGCGTCGTATCTATCTGGACGGTGTGACCATCGAGACGGACGGCCTGGATTGGGTGGCGGAGTTCCCGGAACTGACGGAGTTCAGCTGTCAGGGGTACACGGAAAGTGAACTGGACCTGACGCCCTTCGCGGGGCTCAAAGACCTGACCCGACTGAGCTTCTACCAGAACGGGAACCTGACAGCGCCCGCTGGGGACCTGTCCCCCCTGGCTGAACTGACGGAGTTGACCCGACTGGACCTGTGCATCGACTACGAGGTGAAGGATCTGTCCCCCTTGGCAGGGATGACACGGCTGGAGTCCGTGCAGATTTATGGGAACAACAATAACGGCAGCGGCTCCGGTCTGACGGACATCAGCGGCCTGGCGGGGATGACGGATCTGACCAGCCTGCGCATCGACCTGGGGGCGGCGGAGGATCTCGCCCCCCTCTCCGGCCTGACGAACCTGCAAGAGCTGCGGATGTACGGCGACTTCATCTTGGAGGACCTGTCCTTCCTCCATGATCTGACGCAGCTGCGCACCCTCAACATGAGCGGCGCTTATGAGGGCGTCCCGATCCAGGCGGATCTCACCGATCTGTCCAGCCTGGTCAACCTGACGGAACTTCAGATAGACGTGCCTGTGGCCAGCCTCCACGGTCTGGAGCCGCTGACCAATCTACGCAATCTGCAGATGTACGGCGGCTCCAACTCCACCTATACCGACGTGGACGCCCTGGCGGGGCTGACGGAGCTGGTCTCCCTGTACCTGCCCTACCGTGCTTATAACTATGAAAATCCCCTCCCCCTCATCAATCTGGACGGCCTAAGCAATCTCACCAAACTCCAATCCCTGGAAATCAGCGACGGGGTGGAGAGCCTGGAGCCCCTGCGGAACCTGACAGAGCTGCGGGAGCTGCGGATTCGGGCCAACAACAGCGATGACGGCGAGCTCAATCTGGCACCGCTGGCCGGCCTCACGAAGCTGACCAGCCTGGATATTTACGGGGATCTGGCAGGGGGCGATCTCTCTGCCCTCAGCGGTCTCACCGAGCTGCGCACCCTGACCATCAGCCACTATGACCGGAACGCGGAACGCTATGACAACCGGGAGGTCATCCGGGACCTGTCCCCCCTGGCAGGGCTCACCAAGCTCAGCAGCCTGGACATCTCCGGCGCGGCGGCAAATATCGACACCTCCCCGGTGTCTTATGTTTCAAACCTGAACGTCACGGAATAAGGAGGAATCCCAATGGCTCAGATCGAATGCGGGCGGGGGCATCTCTATGACCCGGAGAAGTACCCCACCTGTCCCTACTGCAAGAACAACCAGCAGATCACCGTGGCGGCCGCCGGGCGCACCGCACCCATCCGGGTGACGGACGCGGGCCGCACCGCGCCCCTCTCCGCCACGCCGGTGACGGCGGAGCAGAGAACAGCGCCCCTGACCCTGACGCCCCAGCCGGCCGCCCCTGGCGGTGCCATCCCGGTGACGGCGGACTCCAAGACCATGCCGCCCAAGGGCTACGCGCCCCAGGGGGCCGTCCCGGTGACCGCCCCCCAGAAGACTATGCCCCCCAGGGGCTACGCGCCGCCCGCGCCCGCCCCGGAACCGGAGCCCACCGCACCTCCCAAGTTCCACGGCCCCAGCGTCCTGGACGCGGGCAAGACCGTGGGCATGATGCAGGAGCAGATGGGATTTGACCCGGTGGTGGGGTGGCTGGCTTGTGTGGAGGGCCCCAGCCGGGGCAAGAGCTACACCATCCGGGGCGGCATCAACGCCATTGGCCGGGGGGACCGGATGGACATCACCATCACCGGCGACCGGACCATCTCCATGGAGAACCACGCCAAGATCAGCTACAGCGACCGGAACAACCGGTTCAACCTGCTGCCGGGGGACGGCCGGAACATCGTCTATCTCAACGGAGAGGAGGTGTTCTCCGCCACGCCCCTCCAGGCCTACGACCTGATCGACTTCGGCGAGACCAAGCTGCTGTTCGTCCCCCTGTGCGGGGAGCGGTTCACCTGGAAGCAGGAGGCGGAGAAGAGCGATGGGCCTGCTTGACCATCTGTTTGGCCGCGGCCGCCGGGTGACGGAGGACAACGCCACCGTGGAGCTGACGGCCCCCAAGGGCCCGGCCCTCCGGGTGGGCAACGTCCAGGGCCTGGGAGCGCGGGAGCGGCAGGAGGACTCCTTTGCGATCCTCAACGCCGCCGATCCGGAGGCGCTGGAGCGCCAGGGCCTCTTCGCCGTGGTGTGTGACGGCATGGGCGGCATGGATGACGGCAACGCCGCCAGCGAGGCCGCCGTGGAGGCCATGGGGCAGCTGTTTCGCTCCCTGCTGGAGGAGGGAGACGTCCCCCAGCAGCTGCGGGAGGGCGTCCTGGCCGTCAGCGACGGCGTCTTCCAGCGGTTCCAGGGCCGCAGCGGCACCACGGCCGTGGCGGTGCGGGTCCTGGGGACGGAGCTCCACTGGCTCAGCGTGGGGGACAGCGCCATCTTCTGCAAGCGGGGGGAGTGCGTGTTCCAGCTGAACCGGGAGCACACCTGCCTCAACGACCTGTACCTGGAGGAGCTCCGCCGGGAGCCCATCCAGCGGGAGCGGGCGGAGCAGGACGAGGACGCCCGGCGGCTCACCGCCTTCGTGGGCATGGACCATCTGGACCGGGTGGACCAGAGCCTGCGTCCCTGGCGCCTGGAGCCGGGAGACGTGCTCCTGCTGTGCTCCGACGGCATCAGCGGCGTGCTGACGGTGCCGGAGCTGAAGGAGGCCATGTCCCTGCCGCCGGAGGAGGGCTGCCGCCTGCTGGAGACCATGGTGCTGGAAAAGGCCCTGCCGGCGCAGGACAACTACACAGGCGTACTGATCGCCTACCAATCTGATAAGACGGGAGAGAGAGGACTATGAAGATCATGCGGAAACTGGCCGCGGCACTGCTGGCGGCAGCACTGGCGGCGGCCCTGGCGGTGCCGTCCCTGGCGGCGTTTGACCAGGACACCCTGAACGGGATCGTCCTGATCCGCACCGGCGCGCCGGACGAGAACGGGGTCATGAACTACTGGCGTGGCACCGGCTTCTTTGTGGGGACGCCGGGGGAGGACCCGGAGTACATCGTCACCAACTGCCATGTGGTGGAGGAGTTCATCCTGGCCGGCAAGGCCCTGGGCGGCGGGGAGCTCCACGTGCTCTTTGACCAGGACGACGAGGCGGAGGCCTATCTGGTGGACTACGACGCGGAGAAGGACGTCGCCATCCTGCGGCTGGAGGAGCCCACCGATAAGCGGGTCCCCCTCCAGATGCGGGAGCCGGAGGACTCCATGCTGGGCGACGAGGTCTACGCCGTGGGCTACCCGTTGGCGGCAGACCTGACGGTGCAGGCGGTGAACTCCTTCAGCACCAGCGACGCCACGGTCACCGCCGGCAGCATCGGCCGCTTCCTGACGGAGAGCGGCACCGGCCGGCGGCTGATCCAGACGGACACCTCCATGAGCGGCGGCAACTCCGGCGGCCCCCTGATCGACGGGGACGGCGCCGTGCTGGGCATCAACACGGCGGTGTCTGACCTGGACCAGAACCTGTTCTACGCCGTCAGCGTGGGGGAGGTGCTGCCCATGCTGGACCGGAACAACATCGCCTACTCCATGCACGAGGGCGGCGCGTCCGGCAATGCGATGCTCTATGTGGGGATCGCCGTGGCAGCCGTGGTGGTGATCGTGGTCATCGTCCTGCTGGCCCGGAAAAAGAAGAAGCCGGCAGAGGCCGCTCCGACTCCGGCGGAGGAGAAGCAGGCCAGCGGTTCCCCGGTGCTCCGCTCCCTCTCTCCCCAGCACGGGGGCATGGTGGTGCAGATGCACCATCAGCAGCCGGTGCAGATCGGCCGGGACAGCGCCACCTGCCGCCTGGTGTACCAGGACGGCACGCCGGGGGTCAGCTCCCGCCACTGCCAGGTGTACTATGACGAGCGGGAGGGCGTGTTCGTGGTGACGGACCTGAATTCCACCTACGGCACGTTCCTGGCCGGCGGCCAGCGGCTCCAGCCCCAGACACCCACCAAGCTGCCGCCCAAGAGCACCTTCTATCTGGGCGAGACGGACAACGCCGTCTTCGTGGATCTGGAGTGAGCGCCATGAAGGTGAGCGCTTACGCCTATACCAACCGGGGCGGCCGGGACCACAACGAGGACAGTCTCCGCGCCGCGGCGGACCAGGGCGTCTTCGTCCTGGCGGACGGCCTGGGGGGCCACGGCCGGGGGGAGGTGGCCTCCGCCCTGGCGGTGGACGCCCTGTTCACCGCCATGACCCAGGCGGAGGCGCTGGACGGGGAGGCGCTGCTGGACCTGTTCCAAAAGGCCAACGAGACGATCCTCCTCCAGCAGGGCCAGCCGGGGCAGGAGGAGATGCGCACCACCGCCGTGGCGCTGAAGCTCACGGGAGACACGGCGGTGTGGGCCCACATCGGGGACTCCCGGCTTTACCGGTTTTCAGGCGGGCAGCTGGCGGGGGTCACCGCCGACCACTCCGTCACCTACCGGAAGTTCCTGGGGGGCGAGATCTCCTACATGGACGTGTACCACGACGACGACCGCAGCCGCCTGCTGCGGGTGCTGGGCAAGGAGCCCTGCCGGCCGGAGGCAGGGCAGGGGAGCGTCTCCCCCGGAGACGCCTTCCTCCTGTGCTCCGACGGCTTTTGGGAGTACGTCTACAACGAGGAGATGCAGGCGGACCTGTGCAGGGCCCGGACGCCGGAGGCGTGGGCGGAGTCCATGCTCCTGCGGCACATCCGGCGGACGCCGCCGGGCAACGACAACTTCTCCCTCATCACGGTCTTTGTGGAGGAATGCGGATGAAACGCCTCGCTTCTCTCATGCTGACCCTGGCGCTGGCCCTGTCCCTGGGGCTCAGCGCCCAGGCGGCGGCAGCGGCCCGCCTGGTGCGGACCTTCGTGTACCAGGACACCCTGTATACCTATGTGGACCTCACCGGCACGGACCAGCCCATCACCAAGGCGGACGCGGAGCTGGACGGCCGGACGTTCCCCGCCTCCGGCACGCTGGAGACGGTGCGCCAGGCGGGCTTCCCCGTGACGTGGATGCTGCTGGTGGACAACTCCAACTCCATGCCGCCATTCCGGGAGGAGGCGGTGGCCTTTGCCCGGGAGCTGGCAGCCGCCTGCGGGGAGAACACCCGCTTCCTGCTGGCCTCCTTCGGGGATTCCTTCTCCCTGCTGGCAGAGGACGTGCCGGCGGACCAGCTGGCGGAGGCCCTGGCCGCCATCCCCATGGACGAGACCGTCACCCGGCTCCACAGCTCCATCCAGCAGGCCCTGGACGCCTTTGAGACCATCCCCCGCACCGGCAACGAGCTGCGGGGCCTGATCGTCCTGTCCGACGCGGTGGCCTATGACCCGGGGGCCAGCGTCTCCTATGAGGAGCTGCTGGAGCGGGTCAACGGCTCCGATGTGATGCTCCACTCCGTGGGCTTCGGCACGGACGATGCGGCGCTGGAGAGCCTGGCCTCTCTGACAGAGGCCTCCGGCGGACTTCACCAGGTGGTGGGGGAGGACCACACGGCGGCAGAGGCCGCCGGGGCCCTGGCGGAGGCCACCGGAGATCTGTACGTCACCGGCTTCGCCCTCTCCGGCCGGGCACCGGGGGAGGGGCGGGAACAGGTCTCCGTCACCTTCACCTCCGGCGGAGAGCTGCTGTGCCGGGGGACCGCGGAGGTGGACTTCTCCGCCTCCGGCGGGGAGGGAGAGCCGGCCCTCCAGGAGACGCCGGCCCCGGAGACGGGATTGCCCCCGGCGTCCAACTCCGCCGGCCAGGGGAATGCCCCGGCGTCTGACGAGAGTGCCCCGGACGCCCAGAGCGGCGGGAGCCCCGCTGTCCTCGCCGTTGGGCTCGGCGCGGCCGCCGTGCTGGCCGCAGCGGTGATCGCGGCGGTCTGCCTGCGGCGGAAGAGGACGTCCGTTCCGGCGGCCCCTCCGGCGGCTGCCCCGCCGCCGGAGCCCCAGGGCGACGCGGGCATCTATCTGCGGCTGGAGGTGCTCCGGGGCGCGGAGGCCGGCCAGATCCGGGAGCTGACCCTGTCCCGGGAACTGGTGGCGGGCCGGGACCCGGACTGCGGGATCCCCCTTGCGGACAGCTCCGTCTCCCGGCACCACTGCCGGATCTTCCTGGCAAACGACGTGGTCTACATCGAGGACCTGGGCTCCCAGAACGGCACCTCTGTCAACGGGATCCGGCTGGAAATGGCCCGGGCGCTGCGGAGCGGAGACACCATCCAGGTGGGGGAGACGGTTTTTCAACTGAAATTCTAGGCGTTGAAAAAGGAAAGACGAGCGGGCGGAGAGCATCTCCGCCCGCTCGTTCAGTTATCCCGCCATTTCGCGCGGATCACGACCGGACCGCCCTGCGGTAGACCCCATAGGCCACCGCGGCAGTCACCACCTCTGTGATCCAGAAGGCATTCCAGACGCCGGCGGGACCGAAGGACCGGCTCAGCAGCCACGCCGCGGGGAGGATGATCAGGAGATACCGGCACAGGGCGATCACCAGAGAGGGACCGCCCTTCCCCAGGCCCTCCAGGGCGCCGGAGGAGGTCACGGAGACCGCGGAGACCACGAACCCGGCGCTGATGATCCGCAGGGCGGTCTCTCCGGCCTGGATGGTCTCCGGCGTCTGGGTGAACAGGGCCATCAGCTGTCCCGGGATCAGCAGGCAGATGACGGTTCCCGCCGCCATGATGAGGCCGCTCATACAGAGGACGATCCGGTAGATCTGGTTCACCCGCTGGCGCTCTCCGGCGCCGTAGTTGTACCCCACCAGGGGACGCATCCCCTGGACGAAGCCGTTGGCGGGGAGATAGAGGAAGGTCTGCAGCTTGTAGTAGATCCCCAGCACCAGGATGTAGACCTGGGAATACGCCGCCAGAATGGCATTCAGCGCGGAGATCAGGATGGAGGGGAGGGCCAGGTTCAGGGTGGCCGGGATTCCCACGGCATACAGCCGCAGGACCATCCACCGGCTGAGGGCCAGATGCCGCCGGGAGAGGCGGACCTGCATCGGCCGCGCCGCGTAGACCGCCAGATAGATCACCAGGGACAGGGTCTGGCCGATGCCCGTGGCCAGGGCGGCGCCCTCCATGCCCATGGCCGGAAAGGGCCCCAGCCCGAAGATCAGGACCGGGTCCAGGAGGATGTTGGCGACACAGCCGGACATCAGGGCCGCCATGGTGATCTTCATACTGCCGACAGCCTGGAAGATCTTCTCAAAGGTCACGCCCACCACGATGATCCCCGTGAAGGCGAACGCCACCACCGAGTAGCGCAGCCCCAGGTCCACCACGGCTTCCGAGGTGGTGAACATCCGCAGGAACGCCGGCATGACGGCGATGCAGCCGATGGTCAGGACAACGCTGTGGAGCACCGCCAGCAGCAGGCCCTGGGTGGCCGCCATATCGGCCTTTTCCCGGTCTCCCGCCCCCAGGTAAAAGGCGATCACCGCGTTGATGCCGATGCCGAAGCCGATCCCCACCGCGTTGATGAGGTTCTGGACGGGATAGACCAGGGACAGGGCGGTCATGGCGTCCTCGCTGATCTGGGCCACGAAGAAGCTGTCCACAATGTTGTAGAGGGAGTTGACCAGCATGGACAGCACCATGGGCAGCGCCATGGAGAGGATCAGCGGGAGCACCGGCTTTTCCTTCATAAATGTCTCGTTCATAATTCCTCCGGCAAAATCGAATTTGGGCAGTTGAAATGGACAGAAAAAGCCACACAGCCGTAAGGAGACGGCTGTGTGGCAAAAAGATGACGTCATCAGGAAAAATCCACGCAAGGTTTTCAGATCCAGTTCAGCAGTTATTATAGAGAAAGACGCCGGGACTGTCAAGGGCGGGCGGAGAGAATTTTGAGCGGAAGGGGGCTTGACATTTCTCCGCGCATTTGCTATCTTTGGGGGGCTTTCAAGATTGCCGCCGTGGAAACGCCTTGGTCCGTTCTGTTAGGCCTTTGAAAGAACGGGCAATGGGCGCCTTTTTTATTGTGTAAGGAGGATGCGGAATGTTTCGGGAGATGAGAAGAACGCGCCAGGCCCTGCCGCCGGAGGAGATCTCCGCGGTGTTGGAGCGGGGGACCTCCGGTGTGTTGGCGCTGGCCGGAGACGACGGGTACCCCTACGCGGTGCCCATCAGCTATGTGTATGACGGGGAGCGGATCTACTTCCACAGCGCCCGGGCAGGTCACAAGCTGGACGCCGTCCGGCGGGAGCCGAAGGCCTCATTCTGCGTCATCGACCAGGATCAGATCGTCCCGGCGGAGTACACCACCTACTTCCGCAGCGTCATCGCCTTCGGCAGGATCCGCGTCCTGGAGGACGAGGGGGAGAAGCGGGCCGCCATCGAAAAGCTGGCGGTGAAATACGCCCCGGAGGATTCTCCCGAGAACCGCCGTCAGGCCATCGACCGGGAGTGGAAGCCGCTCTGCATGCTGGAGATGACCATCGACCACCTCTCCGGCAAGGAGGCCATCGAGCTCGTCCGGAAGCGTCCCTGACAAATTGGAATATGCGCAGGAGAAGCCCGCCGGGGCATTTGCCTGTGCAGCAGGCCAGCGTTAGACAAAACGCTGGCCTTTTTGATTTTCAAGAGGCTGTATTTCGCGTATGCCCCGACACCGCTGCAACGATCCGGGAACTCTGAAAAAGCGGCAGGGAGGAAACTCCTGGAATTTTTGAGGCCGGATGTTGCTTTCCGCCGCGCATAAGAGGCCGCCCGCAAGATAAAATAGAAAAAACTTTTTGTGGGAGGCAGAACTATGGGAGAGAGACAGATCTCCGGCAGTCAGATCGCCGCGTACGGAAGCTATCTGCGGGCGGAGGAGCGCAGTCCCGGCACAGTGGAGAAGTACCTGCGGGACGTGCGGGCGTTCGCCCGGTGGCTGGGCGGCCGGCCTGTGACAAAAGAGCTGGCCGCCGGGTGGAAGGAGCACCTGCTGGAACAGGGCTACGCCCCGGTGACCATCAACGCCATGTTGACGGCGCTCAACCGGTTTTTCGCCTTTGCCGGCTGGGACGCGTGCCGGGTGAAGTTCCTGAAGATCCAGCGCCGCCTGTTCCGGGATGACAGCCGGGAACTGACTCGCCCGGAGTATGACCGATTGCTGGCGGCGGCCCGGGAGCAGGGCCGGGAGCGGCTGGCCCTGCTGCTGGAGACCATCTGCGCCACCGGCATCCGGGTCAGCGAGGTCCGCTATGTCACCGTGGAGACGGCCCGGACCGGCCGGGCGGAAATCGCCCTGAAGGGCAAGATCCGCACCATCCTGCTGCCGGGCAAGCTGTGCCGCAAGCTATTGAAATATGCCCGGAGACAAAAAATCGCCTCCGGTGAGATCTTTCTCACCAGAAGCGGAAGGGGCCTGTCGCGCAAGCAGATCTGGGCGGAGATGAAGTCCCTGTGCGCCAAGGCGGGCGTAGCGCCCACCAAGGTGTTTCCCCACAACCTGCGGCATCTGTTCGCCAGGACGTTTTACCGGGTGTGCCGGGATGTGGCCAGGCTGGCCGACGTGCTGGGCCACAGCAGCATCGAGACCACCCGCATCTATCTGATCTCCACCGGCGCGGAACACGCCACCACCCTGGAGCGGATGGGGCTGGTCTCCTAGCTGGTAACAAAATCAATAAATCGTCATGTCCGGTGCCGTCTGTACGAGTACAAGTTACATAAATTTATGTATAGTGTAGCACAGCTCTCACGTGATTTCAAGGGAAAACTCCCGGAAATTGCCAACTCAGGGCATGAAAATGAGGCCGTCTTGAAAGGAGAGGTTCAGACGGCCTGGTCCTCTGCGGCAATTTGAGCCGACCGCCAGGCGGCGGCTGTAGAATTTATGCGCAGAGCGGCGGATCGTCCCGTTCTCCCGCTGGGGAGGGCGGGACGATTTATTGATTCTGTGGAATTTTGCTGGAGAGAGGTGGCAGGGGTGAGGACCATAGAGGCGGAGCATCCGGCCGATACATCTGCCGGGACCCGGATCACCCCGGAGGCGATCCGGTCCTACCTGGACGGGCTTGCCGCGAAGGGCCGGGGCACCGGCACCGTCCAAAATTATACCAACAAGCTGCTGACGTTCTATGAGGAGCTTCCGGCGGACAAGCGGGTGACCCGCGGCGCGCTGGAGGACTGGCGCCAAAAACTGCTGGAGCGGGGCTATTCCCCCAACACGGTGAACACCTATCTGACGGCGGTCAACGGCCTGCTGGCCCATATGGACCGCAGGGACCTGCAGCTGGTGGACCGGCTGGAGCTCCGGCCCGAGATCCAGCCGGAGCTGACCCGGGCGGAATACCTCCGCCTGCTGGGGGCCGCCAGGGCCCTGGACCGGGAGCGGACCTATCTGCTGGTGAAGCTGTTTGCCCTCACCGGCCTGCGGGTGGGCGAGGTCCCCCGCGTGACCGTGGCGGCTGTGGAAAGCGGCCGGATGAAGGCCGCCGGCCCCGGCGGGAAAACCGGCTATCGTCCCATCCCCACCTGCCTGCGGGAGGAGCTGCGGAGCTATCTCCGGCGGACGGGAGTCTCCGCGGGGCAGGTCTTTGTCACCAGGAACGGGCGGCCGGTACGGCGGACGCAGATCTCCATGGAGATCCGCTCCCTCAGCCAGCCGGCCCGGGTGACGGAGGAGAAGTGCAATCCCCGCTGCCTGCGGAAGCTGTACCAGGCCACCCAGGCGGAGATCGACCGCAGCGTCCGGCTGCTGGCGGAGCAGGCCTGGGACCGGATGATGGAAAACGAACAGCTCACTGTCGGGTGGGATGCGGAGGAGGGGGTGAGGGACGTGTGACGCGCGCAGCCCGGCTCCGCACCCGTGCGGAAGCGTATTTTCAAACCGTAAGGAGGAATATGGTGAAATGAAAAAGAGGATCTTGTCAGTGCTCATGGTTCTGTGCCTGGTGCTGGCGGCTGTCCCCACCGCGCTGGCGGAGGGGGAGGACAGCGGTGTGACGCCGGAGGACCCGGCGGCGCCCACGGAAGTTATCGGAGAGCCCGGAAATGAACAGCAGGGCGGCGGGGAACCCGACGGAACATTGCCCACCGGAGAGACTCCGGAGGAGGATTCAGGCGAAAAAACACCGGCCAATGGGCCCACAACACCGGCGCCGGAGGAGACGTCTGTGCCGGAAGAGCAGGTATCCCCCCAGGATGTGGGCGACCCGCCCACCGTGGAGATGGACAACCTGCTGGTGAGATTAACATCTAGCCCGGTGAGGATGAGCTATACAATCGAACCTGCGGAAGCCGCGGATGAAATCGAATTTGTGGAATTGATGCAGGATGGAGACGGCAGCTGGGTAGAGAACACAGACGGAAGCTGGGGCATTGCAGCCGGAGACCGGAAGGTTTCTCTATATAGCGGCAGTGATGGAATATATCGGGTCACTCCCGCCCAGCAGGTGGTTGGAGCGGGTCAATATGTGACGACCCGAGTCGGAGCACTATACAATGGGGAGATCATTGCCTCGTGTGAGATCCGGTTTATTTCCACTGATTCTGGTATATTTTATGTCTCAGCAGATGAAACACCCATATCTTCCATTACCGCCTTTGCAACGCCTACAGAGGTAACGGCTGTTTGGACCGGAGAGGGTGAGGCCCATTGGACATGGGAGAGCAGCGCCCCGGAAGTGGTGGGCGTCGAGCCTGCGGGCGAGGGCTCGGCCCAGGCAACCGTGACGATTTATCAGCAGTCCGGAAGTACGTCCAATGTATACGCAACGCCGGCGATTGTGCTGGATGGCGAGACGTATGTATATACGAGCACCGCAGGACAAATCAGTGCAAGAGCCAGCAGCGGGATCGTTACGGCAAGCAGCGCGAATATTTGGCAGGGCACCGAGATTACGCTCACGTTCCATTTGCCGGATACCCTGGCGGGTGAAAATCCCTCTGTAACTTGGAGCAGCAATAACGAAGCGGTGATTGCCGCCCCGGCGGAGACTTCTGCAACAGTGAACGTCACACCTCCGGTGGGCGGCCAAATGAGCGGGGCAAGTACAAGCGTCAGACTGACGGCGGCTGCGGAAATTGACGGACATACATACAGCGGGTATGTAAGTATTTTGGTTTGGAAAGTTACCATTGCGGCAGATGCAACAGCCGGCACATGGGATGGATTGCTGCAAGCGATCCAGGGCGGCAGCCAGACGATTGCTGTCTCGGACACCATCGAGATTCCTGCGAATGCCACGCTGGACCTCACGGGCGTGCAGATCCTGCGGGAGGATTTTGACGGGGCCCTGTTCTCCGTAAGCAGCGAGAATGTAACGATCAATGGCGGAGATACAGGCGTGATCAACGGCCAGTACAACGGCGCAACCGCTCCACTGATCGAAGTGGTACAGGGCGGAGACCTGACCCTCTCGAATATCACCCTGCAGAACAGCCAGAACAACAGCGGCACTGGCGGCGCAGTATCTGTCAAGGGCGGAACCTTGACGTGCGAAGGGGCCTCCTTTATTGGGAACACCGCCCAGGGGACCACAAGCGGGTCCAATGATTACAACGGCGGCGGCGCGATCTACGCCCAGGATGCCGTGATCGACATTTCCGGCTGCACCTTCGAGGACAACAGCGCCGTCTATGGCAACGGCGGTACGATCTATGCGGATCAGGGAACCACCGGCACCATTGAGAACAATGTGATCACCGGCGGCGAGGCCTCTCGGACCGCCGACTCCGACAGTGCGGGCGGCGGCATCTACTGCCGCCTGGCGGGCGACATCCTCATTCAGGGAAATGAGATCTCCGGCTGCGAGGCGTACAACGGCGGCGGCATCGCGGTGGTCACCACCGGCTACGATCTCTGCGGTAAGATCACCCTGGTCGACAACACGGTGGATGGCAATACGGCGGATAACCGGGGCGGCGGCCTGTACTTTGTGCAGGACAAGCCCGATACCATCGACCTCCAGAGCGGCACCATCTCCAACAACTCCGCCGGATGGGGCGGCGGCATCGATTATACCGTCCACGATCAGGAGACCCTGGTGCTGACCAACGTGCTGATTACGGATAACACGGCGGTCCGGGGCGCCGGTATCTGGGCCTGCCCCACCTCTGAAACCGAGAGCTATTCCACCCTGGGCGGCGCCATTTACGGCAACACCGCAGCGGGGGTAAGTACGGAGCTGAATCCCGTTTCCGCCTCCGGCGATGACATCCGCTATGAGGGAACGGACGCGGATAAGCACCGGGAGGACCCGCTCATCCTGCGGGGAGATCCCTGGGTCACGGAGACCACGGAGATCACCGTCATGGACCGCGCCCTGGGCGGCGGCCTGATGGCGTGGTATCAGGATGAGCAGAGTGACCGCTACGCCAGCGGAGATGAAGAGGCGGATCCCTCTCTGTACACCCAAACGAATCTGTCCTTCAGCCTCCACGGGGAGCTGTCCGCGGCCCACCAGGCCCTGGCCGAGGAAGAGGCCAGACTGATCATTACCGGCAACACTGCGGAGAGCCGCGGCGGCGGCATTGCCACCAACAGCCCCATCGTCATCGGCATGGAGGGCTATGACAAGACCGTGACCGTTGAAAAGGAATGGAGCCGTGACAATCATCCCGATTCCATCGACGTGACCCTGGTGCGGGTGGACGCGGACGGCCGTCGCGCGGATCTGGAGACCGTGACACTCAACGCGGAAAACGACTGGAGCTATACCTTCGAGGACCTGCCCGGCCGGTATGCGGACGAGGACGGCGCGCTCCAGGCGTATACCTATACCGTCAGCGAGGAGAGCATTTCCCACTGGACGGGAAGCGTTGCAGTCGTGGACGACGGCGACGGCGATGAGAACACGATCCTGCTCCAGCTCACCAACAGCTATTCCAGCGGCGGCGGTGAGACGACCACGGATCCGGACCCCGACGATGAAGACGATGACGATCCGGATCCCACGCCCACCCCGGATCCCGACATCCCCGTCACGCCGGACAACCCGGACACCCCGGACACTCCGGATACTCCCGACACCCCCAGCGAGCCGGTGTCTCCCAGCGATCCCGGCGTCCCCCAGACCAGTGACACCAGCCTGACCGGCCTCTGGCTGGCCCTCTGCCTGCTGGCCCTGGGCGGCCTGGGCCTGCTGCGATTCACCCAGCCCGGACGGGGCGGCCGGAGAACCCGCAGATAATCTGTTCAAAAGGACCCATACCGGCGGGGGATCCCCCGCCGGTGTCCTTTCTGTGAGGAGGCGGTCCCATGCGCGGGAAGCGTGTGAAAAAAGTCAGCCTCCGGCAGGCGCTGACCATTGTGGCGGCGGCAGTGCTTCTGGTCTCCGCCGGGCTGCTGGTTCGGGACCTGGCCCGCTCCGCCCGGGAGCGCCGGGCCAATGAGCAGCTGGCCCAGCTGGCCGCCGGGGAAGCCGCCATCCCCGCCGCCCCGCCTGCGGACGACGGCGGCGAGGAGCGCCCGCCGGAGCGGAACTATCTGCCCCTGGTGGAGCAGAACAGCGACATGGCCGCCTGGCTGCAAATCCCGGACACGGAGATCGACTACCCCGTGATGTACACGCCGGAGGATCCGGAGCACTATCTGCACCGGGCCTTTGACGGCAGCAGCTCGGTCAGCGGCTGCCTGTTCGTGGGGGAGGGCTCCGCCCCGGATTCCAGCCATGTGATGATCTACGGCCACTGTATGCGCAACGGGACCATGTTCGGCTCCCTGGAGGACTACGCCGACCCGGCCTACGCGGAGGCCCACCCGGTGATCCGGTACGATGTGGTGGCCCCGGACGGCACCTATCGCCGGGATACCTACGAGGTGATGGCCGCCTTCTACAGCCGGGTCTACCGGACCGACGAGACCGGCGTGTTCCGCTTTTACTACTGCGCGGACCTGTCCGCCCCGGAGGATTTTGACAGCTACGTGGCCCAGGTGGAGGAGGCGGCCCTGTACGACACCGGCGTCACGGCGGCCTACGGGGACCGGTTGCTGACGCTGGTCACCTGCGACTACTACACGAGCAACGGCCGCTTCGTCCTGGTTGCCCGGGCTTCCGGGGAAGAGGCCCCGCAGACAGATTGAATCCGGGGCCGCGTGAGGGACGTGCCCCTGTCAAAAAAGAGCTGCCGGCGGCAGCTCTTTTTTTGCGCAGTGTTGGCCGTGGGAGGTCCGCCGGCAGGGCTCCCCGCCGCGGTGCTTCCCCGGCCGCGGAGGAATGCGGGGAGGGAGATGGGGCCCGGCCGATGCGGGCGGAGGAGCGCCCCAAACGCCCGCGTTACGACTCCGCCGGTTCCCGGGCGATCTGGCATTTCAGCTCCTCCAGCAGCAGGGAGGCCACCGGCGTGAACACCTGGTATTTTTTCCAGATGAAATACATGGGGGAGGCCAGCGGAGGCTCCAGCGGCCGGACGCACAGCACACTGTCCGCGCCGGTGTCCACCAGGTTCTGGAACCCGATGGTGTAGCCCAGCCCCTCCCGGGTCAGGATCGAGGCGTTGTACATCAGGTCATAGGTGGCCACGAGGTTCAGCTTTTCCAGCACGTCCCCGAACCACTTCACCATCTCCTCCCGCAGCGACTGCCGGGAACAGATCAGGGGCTTGTCCAGCAGATCCTGGATGCGGACGGATGTTTGCCGGGCCAGGGGGTCGTCCTTCCGCATCAAGACGCCCCAGGCGTCCTGGACCGGCAGGCGGAGGTAGTTGTACCGGGACAGATCCACCTCCTGCACGATGACGGCAAAGTCCAGCAGCCCCCGGTCCAGCCGCTCGTTGACGGCCTCTGTCCCGCTGGAGTAGATGTGGCAGCGGATGTTGGGATAGCGCTGGTGCAGGCTTTTGGCGGCCCGGGCCGCATACTTGATCCCGTCAGACTCCGCGCAGCCGATGCGGATGTCGCCGCCGTTGATCTCATCCAGGGCCCGGAACTCCTCGGTGGTCTTGTCCACCATGTCCAGAATGTCCTCCGCCCGCTTCCGCAGCAGCATCCCTTCCTCGGTCAGCTTCACCGAGTAGTTGCTGCGGACAAAGAGCTTTTTGCCCAGTTCCTCCTCCAGCTCCTTGATCTGCCGGGACAAGGTGGGCTGGGAGATGTGCAGATAGGCCGCGGCCCGGGTGATGTTTCCCTCCCGGGCCACCTCCAGAAAATAGCGCAGGACCCGAATCTCCATGGGATGACCTCCTCTCTCTGTCCTCTCAGTATAACACGGACAGAAATTCCAAACAAGAATAACTGGAAATGAAAACTAAGTATTTTACATTTCCATGTCTCTGCGTTACCATAAAACCGCAGGGAGGCGAGGTTATGGCAGACGCAATGGACCAGCGAAAGCTGCTGATGCAGAACCTGGAGGACGCCGGCTGCGGCGCGGCGGACATCGCGCGGTTTTTTCAGCTGGAGCGGGAGGGCAGGCGCCTGGAACAGCTGCGGCTGCTGCGGATGCACCGCACTGTGCTGCTGGACAGGCTCCACGCCAGTCAGCGGCAGATCGACTGCCTGGACTATCTGATCTATCAAATGGACCGCGGCTGAACGCAGACAGCGCGGAAAGACAAGCAAATGGAGGAGAAGCGACATGGAAGAGACATTGGTTTTGACGCAGGAGTGGGATAAGACCTTCCCGAAGAGCAACAAGGTGGACCACAGCAAGGTGACCTTCCACAACCGCTATGGCATCACCCTGGCGGCGGATCTGTACAAGCCCAAGGGGGCGGACGGCAGGCTGGCCGCCATCGCCGTGTGCGGCCCCTTCGGCGCGGTGAAGGAGCAGGCCTCCGGCCTCTACGCCCAGACCATGGCGGAGCGGGGCTTCCTCACCATGGCCTTTGACCCCTCCTATACCGGCGAGAGCGGGGGAGAGCCCCGGTACACTGCCTCCCCGGACATCAACACCGAGGACTTCCAGGCGGCGGTGGATTACCTCTCCGTGCGGGAGGACGTGGACCCGGAGAAGATCGGCATTATCGGCATCTGCGGCTGGGGCGGCCTGGCGCTGAACACCGCGGCCATCGACACCCGGATCAAGGCTACCGTGGTCTCCACCATGTATGACATGACCCGGATCGCCGCCAAGGGCTACTTTGACTCCGCCGACAGCGAGGAGGCCCGCCACCAGGCCCGGGAGACCTACAGCGCCGCCCGGACCGCCATCTACCGCAGCGGCGACTACGGCCGCGCCGGCGGCTGCCTGCCCCTGCCCGTCCCGGAGGACGTCCCCTTTTATGTGAAGGACTACAGCGAGTATTACAAGGGCCGGGCCTATCACCCCCGGTCCCTGAACTCCACCGAGGGCTGGAACACCATCGGCACCCTGTCCTTCCTGAACCAGCCCATCCTCTGCTACAGCAACGAGATCCGCTCCGCGGTGCTCATCATCCACGGGGAGAAGGCCCACTCCTGCTACATGGGCCGGGACGCCTACGCCAACATGATGAAGGGCAATCCCTGCCCGGAGAACAAGGAGCTGCTGATCATTCCCGGCGCGGTGCATACCGACCTGTATGACGGCGGCGGCAAGAACGCCATCCCCTTTGACAAGATGGTCTCCTTCTTCCAGAAGGCCATGGCCTGACCGATAGAGGGGGATCGCCGGACCGGAGGGGGCGGCCCGGCGGGTCTTGTGCGCCCTGTGCCGGCAAATCTGAAAGAGGAGAGCCGCGGCGTCCGGCAGACGGCCCCGCAAGAGCGAAGAAAGCCTGTGTTCGATACGAACACAGGCTTTTTTGCATACAGGAAGGCATCTGGAGCAGCCCGCCGCCGGTCATCCGCGCGCTGCCGGGGGATGGCTCAGCACCGTCCCGGTCCGCGGAGCCACGGGAAATCTCCGCCTATTTTCCGCCAAATCAAACCCGCGGCAAGGGGGATCTCCCGCTGCCGGAAGTGATCAGCGGGACTTCCGCCCGGTGCGGAATGCCCCGATGGAGCAGCAGAGGATGCCAACGGTGAGAACCGCCAGCAGGTAGAAGGCGTGCTGACTCCCCAGCCGGGTGGCCGCCGCCAGGTCCTCCGGCAGCGCCGCCTGGGCGGAGGCCACCATGGTGGAGACCACAGAGGTCCCGATGGCGCCGGCCAGCTGCTGCAGCGTATTGATGACGGCGTTTCCGTCGGGATTCTGCTCCGGAGGCAGGTGGCTGAGGCCGTTGGTCATGCTGGTGCCCACGGAGAAGCCCTGACCGAAGGCAAAGAACAGGTAGAACACGAGAAACGCGCCGGTGGTCAGCGCCCCCGCAAAGAGGCTGAAGCATACCAGGGACACGAGGATACTGAGATTTCCCAGCAGGATGGGCCGCTCCGGCCCCAGGCGGTCCAGCACCCGGCCGCTCACCGGAGAGAGCACCGCCCCCACCAGGCAGCCCGGCAGCAGGAGACAGCCCGCCAGGAAGGCCTCCTGCCTGGAGACGATCTGGGCATAGTTGGGGATCAGAAAGCCCAGGCCCAGGCAGACGAACTGGATCAGCACCAGCACCAGGACGCTGAACGTGAACGGCCCGCGGCGAAAGACCCGCAGGTTGATCAGCGGTGTCTGGGCGCGGAGGCTGCACCGGCAGAACAGCGCCAGTGCCAGAAGGCTGGCCAGAAAGAGCAGGAGCACCGGCGCGCTGGTCCATCCGGAGCCGGAGGCCAGACTGGTGGCAAAGATCAGGCAGGCGAAGCCGAGGACCAGCAGGAGATACTCTCCCGTCTGGAAGGTGGCCTTCTGCGTCTCCGTCACCTGCCGGATGGAGAAGGCTCCGAACAGCAGAGACAGCAGCAGGAGGGGCAGCAATGCCACAAAGATCATCCGCCAGCCCCAGTTGCTGACGATCAGGCCTCCCAGGGACGGTCCCACCGCCGGCGCCATCGCTGTGATCAGGGAGGCGATCCCCATCATCAGGCCCAGCCGCTCCTCCGGGACCTGCTCCAGGACGATGTTGAACATCAGCGGCAGCGCGATCCCGGTTCCAACGCCCTGAATGAGCCGTCCGGTCAGCAGAATCGGAAAGACCGGCGCCGCCGCGGCCATGACCGTCCCCAGGATAAAGAGGCAGATGGCTGTCAGAAACAGCGCCTTCATGGGAAACCGCTTTTTCAGATAGGAGGATGCCGGGATGATGCTGGCCAGCACCAGCAGGTATCCGGTGGTGATCCACTGCACCGTGGAGGTGCCGATCCCAAACTCCTGCATCAGGGTGGGGAAGGTCACATTCATGGCCGTCTCCACCACCACGCCGGAGAAGGACATGATCCCCGCCGCCAATATGGAGAGGATCAATTTTGCGTCAATGGTCTTTTCTGTTGCGTTCATGTTTTCGATTCCTCCGTTTTGCAGCTGCGAACCACCTGGTAGAACCGGTGAATGGTCGCAATGGTCGTCTGAATGTCCTCTGGAGAGAGGTCCCCCAGCTGCTCCGCCAGCCGGGACTGATACTGTTCCACATAGAAGTCGTAATACTGCTGTCCCAGGGGAGTCAGCTCCAGCAGGACGACCCGCTTGTCGCGGCAGTCCGGGAATTTCCGCACCACGCCCAGCGCCTCCAGCTCCTGGAGGAGCTTGGTGACGCTGGGGCGGGTCCCCTGGAGATAGTCGCTGATGTCGCTGACCCGCACCGGCTCCCCGGACTGCTCCAGCTGCCGGATGGCGTCCAGCGCATACACGTGCCGGGCCGTCATGCCCTGGGGGAGCGCCGGCATCAGCTCAGTGATCCGCTTCGCCTCGTGGCAGGCGGTCAGCAGATGTTTGATCATCGTGATTTCCACGGGCTTCACCTCTCTTAATTTATTATGAAACATAATTACTTTTCATAAGTATAGGGATAATCGAAAAGAAGTCAAGAGGGAGTTTCAGCTGGGAACAGGGGAAACGGTCCGGGAAAACAAGAAAGCCTGTGTTCAAAAAGAACACAGGCTTTTCTGGTACGCCCTGAGGGATTCGAACCCCCGGCCTTCTGGTCCGTAGCCAGACGCTCTATCCAGCTGAGCTAAGGGCGCATGTCCTGTCGGACAGCTTATTTATAATAGCACGTCTCAAATCAAAATGCAAGAGTTTTTTTGGATTTTTTATGTTAATTTTCAAACCCTTGTCAATGACCAGTTTCTGTGCTAAAGTGAAGTTAAAGTTTTAAGCGGGAAAGAGAGAACCGGAGTCATGGAGAACTACACCTTTAAAAGCGTCGCGTTCGGCGGATTTGACAAGCAGGACGTGATTCACTATATCGAGCAGACCTCCAAGGAAGCTGCAGAGAATCTGGAGAAGCTCCGGCAGGAGCGGGACAGCCTGCAGACGGAGGCGGAGAGCCTGCGGTCCCAGGTCCGGGAGCTCCAGACCCGGCTGGAGGCGGAGAGCTCCCTGCGGGAGCAGGCCCAGTCTCAGCTGGAGGCAGAGCAGACGGCCCGGCAGGAGCTGGAGACCGGCCGGGACGAGGCCCAGCGCCTGCGTGCAGAACTGGAGAAGCTCCGGCCGGAGGCGGAGTCCTACGCCCAGTTCCGGGACCGGGTGGGCGACATCGAGTGCGACGCCCACAAGCGGGCCGCGGAGCTGGAGGCCGACACCCTGGCCAAGCTGCGCCGGACCGTGGAATTGTTCCGGTCCCAGTATGTGACGCTGATGTCCACCTTTGAGTCCACTGCCTCCCACGTGACAGCGGAGCTGCGGAAGGTGGAGGTGAACATGACCCAGCTGCCCCGGGCCATGGATCAGGCGGGTACGGAGCTGAACGAGCTGGCCGCCCAGCTGGAGCACAGCGCCAAAAAAGAGGAGAAATAAGCGCCGCGTTTTACAGCGGACGCGGATAAGAGCCCCCGAAGCTGCCCAAGCTATGGCGAACGGGGAGACCATTTCCCTGGAGAGGATGAACGACACAGCAGGAGTCCCATATCTGGATTTTCCGGCGGCGCGGCTGCCGGGAAATCCCAAGACATGACATATAGAGAAGCCCCATGACAGGAAAGAGGTGAGGATAGATGCCACTGGAAGTCATCGAGAACATCACACGCGTGGAGGCGGATAATCGGGAGCGCAAGGCCTCCGCAGAAGCAAAGGCGAAACAGATCGTCGCCGATGCCCAGCGGGACGGTCTTGCGCTCTTGCAGCAGACGCGGACCTCCGCAGCGGAACGGAGCAGGGAGCTGCTCCGGCAGGCGGAGACCCGGGCGGCGGCCCGGGGAGAGGAGATCCGCCGGGACGCCCAGGCGGAGGGCGAGGCCCTGCGCAAGGAGGCGGAGAGCCGGCTGGATGCTGCCGCCGATCTCATCGTCGGAAGGGTTGTGAAAGACTGACATGGCCATTGTGAAGATGAAGAGGCTCCGGGTGGTCGCCATGGCCTCCTGCCGGGAGGAGCTGCTGCGGCAGCTCCAGCGGCTGGGGTGCGTGGAGATCCGGGAGCCGGAGACCGCCGAGGAGGACTGGGCCGGCCTGCTGGAGCGGGAGAACTCCCGCCTGGCGGAGACCCGGGCGGCCCTGGCGGATGTGAACACCGCCCTGTCGGCTGTGAAGAAGTACGCCGATGTGCGGGAGGGGATGTTCCCCCAGCGGCAGGCGGTGACCCAGACGGAATTTTTCAGCGGAGAGGCGGCCTCCCGGGCCCGGGACGCCAGTGCCCGGGTGGCGGAGCTGGTGCAGACCGCCGCCCAGCTCCAGGCGGAGGAGGGGCGCCTGCTGGCAAAGCAGGCCGCTTTACAGCCCTGGAAGGGGCTGGACCTGCCCCTGGAGCAGACGGGCACGGCCCACACGGTGTTCCTGCCGGGGGTCTGTCCCGCCGCCGCGGACCTGGGGGCCCTGCGGCAGGCGCTGGCGGAGACCGCCAGTGAACTGCTGGAGATCTCCGGGGACAAGCAGCAGCGATACTGTCTGCTGATCTGCCACCGGGCGGACGAGGAGGCGGCGCTGGACGTCCTGCGGACCAGAGGGTTCAGCGTGACGGCCTTCCAGGGCCTCACCGGCACCCCGGCGGAGAACCTCCGCCGCCTGGAGGAGGCGCTGGCGGAGAACCGCCGGCGCCAGAAGGAGACCGCCGCCGCCCTGGGCAAGAGCGGCGCGGACTGGGACACCCTGCGGCTCTATGCGGACCGGCTGCGGTCCGACACCGCGCTGGAGGAGGGGAACGAGAATCTCCTCACCGACGGGACCATCCTCTTCTTCGAGGGCTGGGCCCCGGCGGACCGGCTGGCGGCCGTGGGAGCGGTGCTGGACCGGCTGGACTGCGCCTGGGAGGCGCAGGATCCCAAAGAGGACGAGTATCCGGAGGTGCCGGTCCGGCTGCGGAACAACTGGTTTTCCCGCCCGCTGAACATGGTGACGGATATGTACGCCCTGCCGGTGTACGGCAGCCTGGACCCCAACCCCCTGATGGCGCCGTTCTTCATCCTGTTTTACGGCATCATGATGGCGGACATGGGCTACGGCCTTTTGATGCTGGCCATGGGGCTGTTCCTGTGGAAAAAGAAGGTCCGGGGGACCATGGACTACATGGGCGGCCTGTTGGTGCTCTGCGGCATCAGCACCTTTATTGTGGGAGCGCTGACCGGCGGCTTCTTCGGGGACTTCCTCAGCCAGCTGGCAAAGCTCATCAACCCGGAGAGCACCTTCGCCCTGCCGTACCTGTTCACCCCCCTGACGGACACCATGGCTATCCTGATCGGCTCGCTGGTGCTGGGCTTCCTCCAGATTTTGACCGGCATGGTCATCAGCTTCGTGAAGAAGGCCCGGGACGGCCGCATGGCGGACGGCATCTGGGACGAGGGTACCTGGTGGGTGATCTTCCTGGGCGCGGGCCTGGCGGTGCTGGGCATCGGCAATGTGGCCGGGTACCCGGCGGTGCTGATCCTGGGCATCGTGATGCTGGTGATCGGCTCCGGCCGGAACGCCAAGGGCTTCGGCAAGGTCACGTCGGTGTTCGGCGCGGTGTACAACGGCGTCACCGGCTACTTCAGCGACATCATGTCCTACTCCCGGCTGATGGCCCTGATGCTGTCGGGCAGCATCATCGCCAGCGTGTTCAACCAACTGGGGGCGGTGACCGGCAACGTGATCGCCTTCGTCATCATCGCCACCCTGGGCAACGCCCTGAACTTCGCGCTGAATCTGCTGGGCTGCTACGTCCACGACCTGCGGCTCCAGTGTCTGGAATTTTTCAATCGGTTCTATGAGAGCGGCGGAAGGCCGTTCCGTCCCCTGGCATATCAAACAAATTATGTGGATATTAAGGAGGAAAATTGACCATGACTGCTTTTCTGGAACAATTCGGAGGGATCGGCCTTGCATTTCTGGGTGCCGCGCTGGCGGTGGGACTGTGCTGCGTGGGCTCCGCCCGGGGCACCGGCATGACCGGTGAGGCCGCCGCGGGATTGCTGTCCACCGCGCCGGAGCACTTCTCCAAGTGCCTGATTTTGCAGGTCATCCCCGGCACCCAGGGCCTGTACGGCCTGGTCATCTGGTTCTTTGCCCTGAACGTCATGGGCGCTTTCTCCGGCGGCATCCAGCCCCTGACTGTCACCCAGGGCCTGACCATCGCCGTGTCCTGCCTGCCCATGGCCATCGGCGGCTATCGGTCCGCCATCTATCAGGGCCGTGTGGCGGCGGCCTCCATCACCATCGCGGCCAAGCAGCCCAACGACTGGTCCAAGGGCATCATCCTCTGCGTCATCGTGGAGTTCTACGCCATCCTGTCCCTGCTGGCCTCCATCCTGCTGCTGATGAACGCCCTGTGACGGGCCCTTCCACGGCACCACGACGGAAAGGCGGTGACACACGATGAATGGAATCGAGAAAATCACGGCGCGGATCGACGCGGACACCCAGGCGGAGATCGACCGCATCCTGGGGGACGCCAACGCCCAGGCGGAGACCATTGGCGCCAAGTACCGCGCCCAGGCGGAGGCGGAGGACGCCGATCTGCTAGCCAAGGGCCAGCGGGCCGCTGCGGAGCGGGAGGAGCGCCTGATCAGCGCGGCCCAGATGGAGGCCCGCAAGTCCCTGCTGACCGTGAAGCAGGAGCTGGTGGAGCGGGCCTACCAGCGGGCGCTGGAAAAGCTCTGCACACTGCCGAGAGAGCAGTATGTGGAGCTGCTGGCGGCCATGCTGGTCCGGGCCTCCTCCACGGGAAAGGAAGAGGTGATCTTCTCTCCCCGGGACCGGGAGGACGCCGGCCGGGCCGCCGTGTCCCGGGCCAACGAGCTGCTGGCCAGGGAGGCGGCTCCGGAGCTGCCCCTGGGGGACGGCGCGGTGGCCAGCTTCCTGAACAAGGTGGCGGCCAATGTCAGCGCCCTGGCCCAGGGCACGGCCATGCTGACCGTGTCGGAGGAGACCCGGGCGTTCTCCGGCGGCTTTATTCTGAAGAACGGGCGGATCGAGGTCAACTGCACCTTTGACGCCCTGGTGCGGTCCGAGCGGGAGCAGACCGCGGGAGCGGTGGCGAAGCTGCTGTTCCCGGAGACGTAAGGGGGGAGGCGGCTTGGCAAGAAAAAAGGCCATCCGGGATACGGACTACCTGGTGATCTCCGCCCGGGTGAAGGCCCTGGAGACCGGCCTGCTGACCGGGGAGCGGATGGAACAGCTGCTGGAGGCCAAGACCGACGAAGAGGCGGTGAAGCTCCTGCAGGAGTGGGGGTATCCCCAGCTGGACGCCGCCCACCCCGACGCCATGGACGCGGCGCTGGCCAACCTGCGGGAGGCCACCATGGCCGACCTGGCGGAGGGGATGCCGGACCAGCGGTATCTGGAGCTGTTCCAGATCAAATACGACTATCACAACGTCAAGGCCCTGCTGAAGGCGGAGGTCATGGGCGTCCCGGCGGACTCCATGCTGATGGATATGGGCCGGGTGCCCGCCGCCGACCTGGAGACGGCGGTGAGAGAGCGGGAGCTGGAGCATCTGCCGGAGACGCTGGCATCCGCTGTGGCAGAGGCCCGGCAGGTGCTGGAGACCACCCGGGATCCCCAGCTCAGCGACATCATGCTGGACCGGGCCAGCTACCGGGACATGGCCGACCTGGCGGAGGCCACCGGCAGCAAGTTCCTCCAGGGCTATGTGTCCGCCCAGGTGGACGCGGTAAACCTGCGGACGGCGGTGCGGACGCTGCGGATGGGGAAGGGCACCGACTTCCTCCAGGGCGCGCTGCTGGAGGGGGGAGACCTCTCCCCGGACGCGGTGGAGAAGGCCGCCGCCGGCGGCGCCGCCGGACTGCGGGAGCTGTACGGCACCACCCGGTTCCGCTCCGCGGCGGAGGCCGGGGCGGACGCCCTGGTCGGCGGGCCCCTGACAGAGTTTGAAAAGCGGTGCGACGACGCGGTGGGGGACTATCTGGCAGGCGCCCAGTATGTGCCCTTCGGCGAGGCGCCCCTGGTGGGCTATCTGGCGGCCCGGGAGATGGAGTACACGAATCTCCGCATCATCCTGATGGGCCGGGCCGCGGGCATCGACCCGGCGGTGATCCGGACCCGCCTGCGGGCAACTTATCTGTAAGGAGGCGGCGCCATGGCAGCCACATATCGGATCGCCGCCGTCGGCGACTGGGAGTCCGTCATGGGCTTCCGGGCCCTGGGGCTGGAGACGTATCCGGCCGCCAGCCCGGAGGAGGCCCGGGAGACCATCCGGGAGCTGGCCAAGGACGGCGACTGCGGCATCATCTATCTGACGGAACAGCTGGCACGGGACCTGCCGGACGTGCTGGAGCGGTACAAGGACGAGCTGCGGCCCGCCATCATCCTGATCCCGGGCCGGGAGGGCTCTCTGGGGATCGGGATGGAGAACATCAAGCGGTCCATTCAAAGAGCGGTGGGCGCGGACATTCTGTAAAGGGGGAGCGGGCTGACACCGTTGCGGCATTGCGATTCCCGGCCCTGCTTGGGCCGCCAATCGCGCCGCTTGTGCACACCGTCGGGCCAAGCCGGTCAGCAGGTGCTGCCGCACCTGCCGACCGGGGCCCTTCCTCGAAATCAGCTCGCTGCCTCTGCCACTGGCAGCGCTTCGCTGATTTCCTCGAAACAGCCTCGCTTTTTCCGCCGCTGGCGGCACTTCGGCTGTTTCCCCTTAGACGCTCCGGCGGGCGGTGCCCGCCTCCGCTGAACCCCCTCACCAGTTTGCGGACTGGTGAACGCCGCCCAAGGCGGCTGGGTCGGGGTATTTTCGCCACGTACACGCCGCGGCGAAAATGATTGGAAATTCTTCTTCCGCCGCAGGCGGAAGAACCGGAAAAACAGTGGTTTTTCCTGGCCCTTTTCCCGAAGGGGCCGATTCCTGCTGGCGAAACTGGTGTGAAAGAAGGTTGAGCGAGTTTGAGCGGTAAGATCGTAAAGGTATCCGGTCCGCTGGTGGTGGCCACGGGCCTGTCGGACGCCAATATGTCCGACGTGGTCCGGGTGGGCCCCCAGCATCTGATCGGTGAGATTCTGACCATGAAGGGGGACGCCGCCTCCATCCAGGTGTACGAGGAGACCTCCGGCCTGGGGCCTGGGGCAGAGGTGTTCACCACCGGCGCCCCCATGAGCGTGGAGCTGGGCCCCGGCATGATCGAGGGCATCTACGACGGCATCCAGCGGCCCCTGGAGAAGATCGTGGAAAAGGTGGGGGCCAACATCACCCGGGGCGTGGAGGTCCCCGCCCTGGACCGGGAGAAGAAGTGGGACTTCACCGCGGCGGTCACCCCCGGCACAAATGTCGTGGGCGGCGACGTCATCGGCACCGTGCCGGAGACGCCGGTGGTGCTCCACAAGATCATGGTGCCCCCCAACCTGAGCGGCACCATCACGGACATCAAGAGCGGCTCCTTCACCGTGGAGGAGACCGTGGCCACCCTCCGCACCGACAAGGGGGAGGACGTGGCCCTGACCATGGTGCAGAGGTGGCCGGTGCGGATCGGCCGGCCCTACAAGCACAAGTATCCCCCCAAGCGGCCCCTGTGCTCCGGCCAGCGGGTCATCGACACCCTGTTCCCCATCGCCAAGGGCGGCACCGCCGCCGTGCCCGGGCCCTTCGGCTCCGGCAAGACCGTGGTGCAGCACCAGCTGGCCAAGTGGTCCGACGTGGATATCGTGGTCTACATCGGCTGCGGCGAGCGGGGCAACGAGATGACGGACGTGCTGCGGGAGTTTCCGGAGCTGAAGGACCCCCGCACCGGCGAATCCCTGATGAAGCGGACGGTGCTGATCGCCAACACCTCCGATATGCCCGTGGCCGCCCGGGAGGCGTCGGTCTACACCGGCATCACCATCGCGGAGTACTTCCGGGACATGGGCTATGACGTGGCGGTCATCGCCGACTCCACCTCCCGCTGGGCGGAGGCCCTCCGGGAGATGTCCGGCCGGCTGGAGGAGATGCCCGGCGAGGAGGGCTATCCCGCCTACCTGGCCTCCCGCCTGGCCCAGTTCTACGAGCGGGCCGGCAGCGTGGCCTGCATCGGCTCCGACGACCGCCGGGGCAGCCTGACCGCCGTGGGCGCCGTATCGCCGCCCGGCGGCGACCTGTCCGAGCCCGTGGCCCAGGCCACCATGCGGATCGTCAAGGTCTTCTGGGCCCTGGATTCGTCCCTGGCCTACAAGCGCCACTTCCCGGCCATCAACTGGCTGAACTCCTACTCCCTGTACCTGGACTCCCTGAAACCCTGGTTCGACGAGAACCTGGGACCGGAATTCCTGGAGGACCGGGGCAAGGCCATGAGCATCCTGCAGCAGGAGGCCAGCCTGAATGAGATCGTCCAGCTGGTGGGCAAGGACGCATTGTCCCCGGCGGACCAGCTGACGCTGGAGACCGCCCGGATGGTGCGGGAGGACTTTTTGCAGCAGAACGCCTTCGCGGACGTGGACAGCTTTTCCGACTACGACCGGCAGGAGCGCCTGCTGGCCATGATCCTGCGGTACGACCAGCTGTGCCGGGAGGCCATCGGCAAGGGCGCGGCCGTGGGCAAGCTCTTCGCCATCCCCGCCCGGGAGAAGCTGGGCCGGGCCAAGAGCGTGCCGGCTGACGAGTACCAGCAGGCCTACGACCAGATCTCCGCCGAAATGGAGCAGGAGATCACCGCCATCGCGGAGGAAGGAGGGGAGGACGCATGATCCGGGAATACAGAACGGTAGAGGAGATCGCCAGCCCCCTGATGATCGTCCGCATGGTCGAGGGCGTCACCTATGACGAGCTGGTGGAGGTGGAGCTCCACGACGGCTCCGTCCGCCGGGGCCAGGTGCTGGAGGTCAACGGCGACACCGCCGTGGTCCAGCTGTTCGAGTCCGCCGCCGGCATCAACCTGGCGGACGCCAAGGTCCGCTTCCTGGGCCACCCGCTGCAGCTGGGCGTGTCCGCCGACATGCTGGGCCGGGTGTTCAACGGCATGGGCCGGCCCATCGACGGCGGGCCCGACATCCTGGCGGAGGAGTACCGGGACATCAACGGCCTGCCCATGAACCCGGCGGCCCGGGACTACCCCAACGAGTTCATCCAGACCGGCGTCAGCACCATCGACGGGCTGAACACCCTGGTCCGGGGGCAGAAGCTGCCCATCTTCTCCGGCTCCGGCCTGCCCCACGCCAACCTGGCGGCCCAGATCGCCCGGCAGGCCAAGGTCATCGGGGACGACACCTCCAAGTTCGCCGTGGTGTTCGCCGCCATCGGCATCACCTTCGAGGAGTCGGAGTTCTTCGTCAGTGAGTTCAAGCGCACCGGCGCCATCGACCGGACGGTCATGTTCTCCAATCTCGCCAACGACCCGGCGGTGGAGCGCATCGCCACCCCCCGGATGGCCCTGACCGCCGCGGAGTACCTGGCCTTTGAGAAGGATATGCACGTGCTGGTCATCATGACCGACATCACCAACTACGCCGAGGCCCTGCGGGAGGTCTCCGCCGCCAAGAAGGAGGTCCCCGGCAGACGGGGCTTCCCGGGGTACCTGTACACGAACCTGGCCACCATCTACGAGCGGGCCGGCCGCCAGCTGGGGAAGAAGGGCTCCATCACCCTCATCCCCATCCTGACCATGCCGGAGGACGACAAGACCCACCCCATCCCGGACCTGACGGGCTATATCACCGAGGGGCAGATTATCCTCTCCCGGGCGCTGTACCGCCAGGGCATCCACCCGCCGGTGGACGTGCTGCCGTCTCTGAGCCGCCTGAAGGACAAGGGCATCGGCGAGGGCAAGACCCGGGAGGACCACGCCGGCACCATGAACCAGCTGTTCGCCGCCTACTCCACCGGCAAGGACAACAAGGAGCTGATGAGCATCCTGGGCGAGGCCGCCCTGACGCCCACGGACCTGCTGTACGCCAAATTCGCCGACGAGTTCGAAAAGCGGTACGTGAACCAGGGCTATGAGGAGAACCGCTCCATCCAGGAGACGCTGGACCTGGGCTGGGAGCTCCTCAGCATCCTGCCCAAGAGCGAGCTGAAGCGCATCAAGCCGGAGTATATCGAAAAGTATTGGCCCAAGAAGGACGAGGCGTAAAGGAGGGAATGACCCATGCCCAATGTCACGGTCAACCCCACCCGGATGGAGCTCACCCGCCTGAAGGGAAAGCTGCGCACCGCCCAGCGGGGCCACAAGCTGCTGAAAGACAAGCGGGATGAGCTGATGAAGCAGTTCCTGGACACGGTCCGGGAGGTCCGCGCCCTCCGGCAGGAGATGGAGGCGGAGCTGATGACAGTTCACAACGCGTTCACGGTGGCCTCCGCCCTGATGAGCTCCCAGGCTCTGGAGCAGGCGCTGCTGTACCCCAAGCAGAGCGTGCAGCTGACCCAGACCACCAAGAACATCATGTCGGTCAACGTGCCGGTGTATGACTTCCAGACCCAGACCCGGTCTGACGCGGACATCTACCCCTATGGCTTCGCCGCCACCTCCGGCGAGCTTGACACCGCCGTGGACGCCCTGGGGAAGGTGTTCCGGAAGATGCTGAAGCTGGCGGAGGTGGAGAAGGCCGCCCAGCTGATGGCGGAGGAGATCGAAAAGACCCGCCGCCGGGTGAACGCCCTGGAGTATGTGGTGATCCCCAACACCCAGGACTCCATCCGCTATATCACCATGAAGCTGGACGAAAACGACCGGGCCACCACCACCCGTTTGATGAAGGTGAAGGACATGTTGCTGCAGCAGTCCATTGAGGAGCAGCGGCAGCGGGACGCAGAGGCCCTGGAACGCTATCGAGAGACTTGACGAAATACGCAAAGCGGTGTAGGATATGGATGCTACACCGCTTTGCTGCGCTCTGCGCATTAGAAAGGAAGAAATATTGCTATGCACTGCGTGACGAACATCCGCGAGGACCTGTACTGGCTGGGCGCCTCCGACCGGCGGCTGGCCAAATTCGAGAATGTGTTCCCCATTCCCCGGGGCGTCAGCTATAACGCCTATCTGCTGCTGGACGAAAAGACCGTCCTGCTGGACACGGTGGACAAGGCCGTGGGGGAGCGGTTCTTTGAGAACCTGGAATTTGCCCTGGCGGGCCGTCCTCTGGATTATGTGGTGGTGAACCACATGGAGCCGGACCACTGCGCCACCCTGGGAGACCTGCTGCGCCGCTGGCCCAATGTCCAGATCGTGGCCAACGCCAAGACCGTGCCCATGATCGGCCAGTTCTTTGACTGCGACATCTCCAACCGCACCGTGGTGGTGAAGGAGGGGGATACCCTCACCACCGGCCGCCACACCCTCACCTTCCTGATGGCCCCCATGGTCCACTGGCCGGAGGTCATGGTGACCTATGACACCACCGACAAGGTGCTGTTCTCCGCTGACGCCTTCGGCACCTTCGGCGCCCTGAACGGCAACATCTTCGCCGACCAGGTGGACTTTGAGCGGGATTGGCTGGACGACGCCCGCCGGTACTACACCAACATCGTGGGCAAATACGGCGCCCAGGTCCAGTCCCTGCTGAAGCGGGCCGCCGGCCTGGACATCCAGATGATCTGCCCCCTCCACGGCCCCATCTGGCGGGAGAATACGGAATGGTTCCTGGAGAAGTACCAGCTCTGGAGCACCTACACCCCCGAGGACCGGGGCGTGGCCATCTTCTGCGGCTCTATCTACGGCCACACCGAGAACGCCGCGGATATCCTGGCCAACCGCTTGGCGGAGAAGGGCGTGAAAAACATCGTCCTCTACGATGTGTCCCAGACCGACGTGTCCTATCTGGTCAGCGAGGCCTTCCGGTGCAGCCACCTGGTGCTGGCATCCGCTACATACAACGGGGAGATCTACACCCCCATGGAGAACTTCCTGCGGGATCTGGCCTGCCACGGCCTGCGGAACCGCTCTGTGGCCCTCATCGAGAACGGCACCTGGGCCGCCCGCTCCGGCATGCTGATGACCAAGCTGCTGGAGGAGATGAAGGAGATGCGGGTGATGGAGGGCACTGTGTCCCTGAAGTCCTCTGTGAAGGAGGCCCAGCGCCGGAGCCTGGAGTCCCTGGCGGACGCCCTGGCCGCCGAGCTGCTCCACTGATCTGTTTTCGCCCATTCAGGACGGTCCCGCCGGAGTGCTTCCGGCGGGACCATTTTTCTTTCCATAATCCATAAAAAGTGCCCCGCCTGCTGAGCAGGCGGGGCGGTCTCTATTGGGGAAGCATTGAATTACTCCGCCAGATCCCGGTACAGGAAGGTGACGATGTTGCCGCGGGTGCAGGTGTCGTCGGGGGCAAAGGTGCTGGCGGTGCGGCCGGTGGTGACGCCCTGGGCCACGGCCCAGTTCACGGCGTCGGCGTAAGAGGCATCGGCAGCCACGTCGGTGAAGGAGGCAGCCGCCGCGTCATCGGGGGAGCCGGCGGCGACCCACATGAAGTACACCGCCTGGGAACGGGTACAGGCCGTGTTGGGATCGAAGGTCTCATCGATCATCCCCTGCTCATAGGCCCACAGGGCGGCGTCGTAGTAGTAGCTGCCGGTGTTGACGGCGGAGCCGAAGGGGTTCTCCGTGGCCTTGGAGGCGGGCTCGCCGTAGGCGCGCCACAGGAAGGTCAGGATGTTGGCCTCCGTGCAGGTGTCATTGGGGGCGAAGGAGGTGGCAGACCGGCCGGTGGTGATGCCCTCCTCCACGGCCCACAGCACGGGCTCATAGTAGTAGGCGGAATCCGGCACATCACCGAAGGGATTGGCGGGGGTCTCCGGCTCCGTGGTCTCCTCGGGCTCCTCCGGGGTCTCGGGCTGGCTGGCGCCGCCCTCCACCATGATGTGCATATCATGGGCGATGGTCATGGTGTCGGTTTCCTCCAGCATATAGATCACGCCGGGCTCGGGAACAAAAGCCGGATCGCTCATGGACCTCGCCTCATAACAAGAGGGGGCATAGCTGCCGGCGGGCGCATCGTTCAGAGAGTCCAGCGTCCATGCACGGAACACCGCGATATCACCGAGCCCCGTCGGAGTGAAGGTGGTTCCCTCAGGATAGATGTAGACCGTGTGGGTCTTCCCGCCCTCGTCTTCCCGGGCACAGGTGGTGGTGCCGATCGGTTCGGCGCTGGCGGTCACCCAGCTCAGCTCGGAGACCTCCGTATAGTAGGCGGAGGCGGGAACGCAGATGGCCCCGACGCACAGGACCAGGGTCAGAAACATGGTGACAAGCTTCTTCATCTTACAGGCTTCCTTTCTGGTTTCAAATATGGCCCGCGCCGTTTTTACCGCTCCTTTCCACCGCCATCCCCCGGCGGCGCGGCGGCTGGAGGGCGGCCCTGGCAGTGTTTCCGCTTTTATTCTAGCCGTTTGCGCATGGGATTACAATTAACTGGCTGCATAGTGTTTTACATTTATTTTACAAAAGAGGCCCACCTGTTTGTTTCAAACAGGCGGGCTTCAGATCAAGAAATATGGGTTCACCATACCACGGTGCGGAAGTAATCCTCCGGCGTCTCGGCGCGGCGGATCAGCTCCACGGTGCCGTCCTCCTTCAGCAGCAGCTCAGCGGAGCGGAGCTTGCCGTTGTAGTTGTAGCCCATGGAGAAGCCGTGGGCGCCGGTGTCGTGGATCACCAGCAGGTCCCCCATGTCGATCTTGGGCAGCATCCGGTCCACGGCGAACTTGTCGTTGTTCTCGCAGAGGCTGCCCACCACATCGTACTTGTGGTCGCAGGGCCAGTCCTCCTTGCCCATGACGGTGATGTGGTGGTAGGAGCCGTACATGGCCGGGCGCATCAGGTTGCAGGCGCAGGCGTCCACCCCGATGTACTCCTTGTAGATGTGCTTTTCGTGGATGGCCCGGGTCACCAGATGGCCGTAGGGCCCCAGCATGAACCGGCCCAGCTCCGTGTACAGGGCCACGTCGCCCATGCCGGCAGGCACCAGGATCTCCTCATAGGCCTTCCGCACGCCCTGGCCGATGGCGGCGATGTCATTGGCGGGCTGGTCCGGCCGGTAGGGAATGCCCACGCCGCCGGAGAGGTTGATGAAGGTGATGTGGACGCCGGTCTCCGCCTTCAGCTCCGCCGCCAGCTGGAACAGGATCCGGGCCAGGGCGGGGTAGTAGTCGTTGGACAGGGTGTTGGAGGCCAGGAAGGCGTGGATGCCGAACTCCTTGGCGCCCATGGCGGCCAGGCGGGTGAAGGCCTCCGCGATCTGGGCGCGGGTCATGCCGTATTTGGCGTCGCCGGGGTTGTCCATCACCTGGAAGCCCTCCCGGGTCTCGCCCAGGGTGAACACCCCGCCGGGGTTGTAGCGGCAGCAGATCTTCTCCGGCACGTGGCCGATGGACTGGACCAGGTAGTCCACCAGCGTCAGGTCGTCCAGATTGATGATGGCCCCCAGCCGGTCCGCCAGCTGGAACTCCTCCGCCGTGGTGTCGTTGGAGGAGAACATGATGTCCTCCCCGGTGATGCCGCACCGCTCCGACATCATCAGCTCCGTCAGGGAGGAGCAGTCGCAGCCGCAGCCCTCCTCGTGCAGGATCTTCAGGATCGCCGGGGTGGGGGTGGCCTTGACGGCGAAATACTCCCGGTAGCCGGGGTTCCAGGCGAACGCCTCTCGCAGGCGGCGGGCATTCTCCCGGATGCCCCGCTCGTCATAGATATGGAAGGGAGTGGGGTACCGGGCGGCGATGGACTCCAACTGGTCTTTTGTGACAAAGGGTGTCTTCATGGAAACGACCTCGGATCTTTTTAAGTCTTGCCGCGTCGAACGCCGCGGCGGTGCAGGTTTGTTTTATTGTACGTGCAGGTCTGGGCTCCTGTCAAGAAATTTACCCGAAAAACCGGCAAAATAGTCGGAATTTTCCCCGCGTCCGGAATTTGTTCCCCATGCGCTGTTCTTTTGAAAAGAGAACCCTTGTTTTTGGGACGCCGAGCGGTTACAATAGAGAAAAAGCCGCTGCGGCGGAGAAAGAGGAATCCAGGATGAAAACGGTCATTGTAGATGCGGTGGGGGACCAGTGCCCCATTCCGGTGGTGAAGGCCACCAAGGCGCTGCGGGAACTGAAGGAGCCCGGGACCCTGGAGGTCCGGGTGGACAACGAGATCGCCGTCCAGAACCTGACGCGGATGGCGGCGGGGAACCATCTGCCGGTGCGCTCGGAGAAGAAGGGGGAGCACCTGTTCGTGGTGACCATGGAGGTGGCCGCGCCGGTGGGAGACGCCCCGGTGGAGGAGCCCGCCCTGTCCTGTGCCCCGGACCAGCGGGGCGATCTGGTGGTGGCCGTGGACTCTGAGACCATGGGCCGGGGCAGCGACGAGCTGGGGAAGATCCTGATGAAGAGCTTCCTCTTCGCCGTGACCCAGTTGCCTCAGCTGCCCAAGACCATGCTGTTCTACAACGGCGGCGCCAAGCTGACGGTGGAGGGCTCCGAGTCCCTGGAGGACCTGAAGGGCCTGGAGGCCCAGGGGGTGGAGATCCTCACCTGCGGCACCTGCCTGAACTTCTACGGTCTGGCGGACAAGGTGGCGGTGGGCGGCGTCACCAATATGTACTCCATCGTGGAGACCTTGGCGAACGCCGGGAAGGTCATCAAGCCATGATCTACCTGGACAACGCCGCCACCACCCGGCCCAAGCCCCCCGGCGTGGCGGAGGCGGTGGCCGCCGCCATGAACGACTACGGCAACAGCGGCCGGGGCACCCATCCGGAGGCCCTGGAGGCGGCCCGGAGCATCTACGGCGTCCGGCAGACCTTGGCGGACCTCTTCGGCTGCCCCCGGGCGGACCACGTGGCCTTCACCCCCAACTCCACCATGGCTCTGAACATCGCCATCTCCGGCCTGCTGGGGCCGGGGGACCATGTGCTCTCCACGGATTTGGAGCACAACTCCGTCCTGCGGCCCCTGTACCGGCTCCGGGCCCGGGGGGCGGAGGTGGACTTTGTCCCCGCTGACCGGCAGGGGAGGATCGACTACGCCGACTTCACCCGGCTCCTACGGCCCAACACCAAGGCGGTGGTGTGCACCCACGGCTCCAACCTGACCGGGGATTTGGTAGACATCCAGCGGGTGGGGGACTTCTGTTATCAGCACGGGCTGCTGTTCGTTCTGGACGCCTCCCAGACTGCCGGAGTGTTTCCCATCCACATGGAAAAGCAGCACATCAGCGTGGTGTGCTTCACCGGCCACAAGAGCCTGATGGGCCCCCAGGGCACCGGCGGTCTCTGCGTGGGGGAGGGCATCGAGATCCGCCCCTTTGCCGTGGGGGGCACCGGCGTCCAGAGCTACTCCGAGACCCAGCCGGAATCGTACCCGACCCGGCTGGAGGCGGGGACCCTCAACAGCCATGGCATCGCCGGGCTGGGGGCGTCTTTGGCCTTTCTGGAGCGCACCGGCTGGGACCGCGTCCGCGCCCACGAGGGCGCCCTGGCCCGCCGGTTCTATGAAACTGTCAAAACCATTCCCGGCGTAAAGGTGTATGGGAATTTCACTGTACAGGACCGCGCGCCCATTGTCTCCCTGAACATCGCGGATCTGGACTCCTCGGAGGTGGCGGACGAGCTGGCGGAGCGGTTCTCCATCGCCACCCGTCCCGGCGCCCACTGCGCCCCCCGGCTCCACCGGGCCCTGGGCACCACGGATCAGGGGGCGGTCCGGTTCTCCTGGTCCTACTTCAACACGGAGGAGGAGACCGATGCTGCGGCGGAGGCGGTCCGCACCCTGGCGGCGGAGGCCACCTGACCATGCGGGAGAAGCAGGAGCGATTTGTGGTGACCTTCGCCACCACCACCGGGGCCATGGCCATGGAGCGGGCCTGCCGGGCGGCAGGCCTGCCCGGCAGGCTGATCCCGGTTCCACGGAGCATCACCGCCGGCTGCGGCATGTGCTGGTCCGCGCCGCCGGAGGCCCAGGCGGAGCTGGAGGACTTGGTGGTGCGGGAGAAACTGGACGTGGACGGCCTGTATACCGTCCTGCTGTGAGGAGGGGAGACCATGGCATCAAACTGCGAGGAGTGCGTGCACTACGACTATGACGAGGAGCTGGACGCCTACGTCTGCGAGGCGGATCTGGACGAGGACGAGATGGAGCGGTTCCTCCGTTTCGGCACCGCCGCCTGTCCCTTCTATCGCCCCGGCGACGACTACCGCACGGCCCGGAGGCAGTGAACGTACCTCTCTGATATGAAAAAAGGGCGCCTTGGACAGCTGACTGTCCAAGGCGCTTTTTGTCGGCTCACTGGGCGGAGAACCGGTCCACATATTCCTCCAGGCACAGCCCCAGCCCCGTCATCTCCCGGGCGGCCTCCCGGCCCACGTAGCGGTAGTGCCAGGGCTCGTAGATGATGCCCGTCGTCTCGCTCTTTCCGGTGGGGTAGCGCAGCACGAAGCCGTATTCCCAGCTGTGTGCCATCAGCCACTGCTGCACCGGGGTGGCCTCCTGGGCCTGGTCCAGGTGCTGGTAGGAGGCGTCCACAATGTCCAACGCCAGGCCGGTCTGATGCTCACTGGTGCCGGGCACCGCCACCACGGTCCCCGCCTCCTCCACAGCGTGTTCGTAGGAGTATCCCTCGTCCATCAGCCGCTGGATCTTGTTTTCATACAGCTCCCGCTGTTTTGCCTGGGTCCGGTAGGAGGAGCAGATCAGAGGCTCCAGCCCCGCCGCCCTGCAGGCGTCCAGCATCGCCTGCAGGTCCGGATAGGCCCGGGCGTCCACCGCGTGGCCCTGCTTCAGCTGTGTCAGCTCGCAGGTGTATCCGTCGGGAATGGGGTTCCAGCGGTTCACCAGCAGGAGCTGCCAGTCATCCGGAGAGACCCTGCCGGCGTTCTCCGGCAGGGGAGCCGATGGAGCCGGCGGTTCGGCGGGCTCCAGGGATGCCGCTGGGACAGCTTCTGTCCTGATGGCACACACGGCAAAGCAGGCAGCGGAAATTAAGAGGCCAAGACAGATGGTCAGCAGAGGAAACCGCGCTCTGCAGACATAGTTTCGATGCCGTTTCCTGCGGGGATGTACGGCGTTGGTATGCGCATTTGTATCAACCATCGGAGGTTCCTCCTTCAAGCCCGGCGCTGTGCCTATCTATCAAATAAACGCTCGACTGCCGAAAAAAGTTTCAAAAGGAGAGAACCAATCTGAAAAAAGAAATCAGACCAAGTCATAAGACTTGGTCTGATTTGGTCCCCCGACCGATTTCAAATCCGAACGCTGAGGCTGGTTCCCAAAGGGTAAGTATTACCCTTTGGGAACCATGTAGCAGGCAGCATGATGGAATTATCAACAGGGTTTATGGCCCGTATCCTGCTCCCGAAGATACAAGCCTTTTTCGAGAGTGAGGAAGGACAGCGGGAGTTTGCTGAGTGGAAAGCGCAACAGAAGCGGGACAAAGTGAAACGGGACTAATGCACACAAGGCGGGAACATCTGCAACGATGTTCCCGCCTTATATTTTGACTTTATTCAGCATAAAAGTGAATGTCTGTCCAGGACTTTCCGTTCCATTGATAGACAACTTCCTCATATACTATGCCGGGTTGCGAAGTTTCTCCATCAAAATAAGTCCCTTCATGGCGCAAATATTTTATAATCAAATCCATGTTGCCGTCCCCATCCCAGTCTTTCCATTCCAATTCTGGGAGGATTGTGGGGTCCTCCCACGCTTTTTGCTCAAATGCCTGAAAGTGTTCTCCGTACTGAATATAAGTTCGATTTCTTTCTTTCGAATTGTCACAATAGATAGCGATGTTCTCATCAGGGATATTGCCAAGCAACAAGTAGCCACCTTCGCTGTTTATATCTGACTCCGTTGCCAAAGTTGTAGGTAAACTGTCAGGGGGTTGGAGTACTCCTTCGTCATTCTCGGCGGGAATAAATTCCTCGCTATTATCATGTATAGCAGTCATTTCTGAAAGTTTTTCTTTCTCTTGTGCCTGTTGCTGAGCACATGCAACCAGTCCTAACATACATGCCATTAACATGATAAGTGCTGCGTATTTTCTCATACAAACGACCTTCCAAAATAGTGCTTATATTTACTATGACGCAAAAGAGTAAAAAAAGTTCCGTTTTCCCAATATTAAATTAAAATAATAAGACAAGGACAGGGTGTAGTCTCCCTGTCCTTGTCTCACTAAAACGCATTTTCAATAGAAATGATAAATCCGAACACATTACCCACCGGGATAATGTAGTTCGGATTATCATTGTTTGGTCCGAGTGGCGAGACTTGAACTCACG
>CDZK01008576.1_pt1 | contig 44372 bp, 39 predicted proteins | sample 557401 | NCBI WGS metagenome assembly CDZK01 (sample SAMEA3182108, study PRJEB8094) | gut metagenome | biome: human; feature: gut; material: Stool; isolation source: human stools | place: Canada | collected 2013-04-25 | reverse complement strand
GATGTGAACGTAGGCTTTCTTGTTCAGTTCGCTGATGGTGGCGGGCGAGACCTTGCTGCCCCACAGAGCCTCCGTGATGTCCTCCACCCGGCGCACGGAAACGCCTGCCAGGTACATTTCGATAAGTGCCTCCTCCACGCTGCTCTCCCGGCGGCGATATCGTTCGATGATAGCGGTCTCGAAGGACACGCCCTTGAGCCGGGGTACATGGAGCGTGACGTCACCGGAAGTGGTGGTAAGGCTGCGGTCATAGTGACCGCTGCGGTAGCCCTGACGGGCCTCGCTGCGCTCGTAGCGGGCCGCCTGCGTCAAGGACTCCGCCTCCTTTTCCAGCAGCTCGTTCAGGGTTTCCTCCACGCTGCCGCGAACCAATTCCTTGATTTGGCCCTTGATTACTTCCTCGTTTAGCTGTACAATTTTCTCGGACATAGTTTGCTTGCTCCTTTCGAATGTTTGTGTGGTAACTTCATTCTACCAGAGCCTGCAAGCTATGTCTTCTTTTATGCGGTTTTCAATTTGCGCAAGTTATTTTACCTTATCCCTGTCCAATTCAAACATCAATGTGTCAACGCAAAAAGCCCGCCGCAATTTGACTAAAATCACGGCGAGACTTATGGTGGAGTAGCCCCATCAAAATCCGAACTCAACGCCGACTCGATCTCTTCAAGCGAGATCGTCTGCGTCCCATGTTGATAGTTGTAGGTCAAGACCAGTTTATCATCGAACACATACACGGCGTTTACAAATGTATCAATCAGGCGTTTCTGAAAATCCCGGTTTTCCGGATCCCCGTGACGGAATTGTTCAAACCATGCCGTCATCTGTTCGCGGGTAAGCTTTGGCTTTTGCAGTTCAGCAGTCTGGATATTCACAAGGATTTCTTCTTTTCGTGCTTCCAGCTCATCAAGCCGCTGTTTGGTGGACGGCGTGAAAATGCCCTGCTCGATTGCTTTCAGAATGTTTCCAATGGAGGACTCGGTTTCCGCAAGCTGTGAGCGAAGCGCAGGGGTTGTTGTGTCTTCCTGCTCCTGCATAACAAGAATTGCGTCAATGAGCCTGTTGATCTTTTCTTCATCCATGACGCGCTGCATGGTCAGGCGAACAACAACACGCTCAATCCAGTCTTTGCGAACAGCCTTCTTGTCGCAATCCTTCAGGCGCTTCGCACCGCTGCATTTGTAATAATAGTGCATAGCGCCGGTATGGCTCTTGCCGCTTTCACCAACCATCATGCGCTCACACTTACCGCAGAACAGCTTTGTTGTCAGCAGATAGTCCTCTTTTGCTTTTGCCATTGCGGGAGCATGGCGGTTCTTCTCCATGCGTTCCTGCACACGGTTGAACAGTTCTTCCGGAACGATAGCAGGAACGCCGCCCTCAATTACAACATCCTGATAGCGATACTCGCCAATGTATTTGCGGTTTTTCAGCAGAGAGCTGAAACTATTGATATTGAACGGCTGTCCCTTTTTCGTTTTAAGTCCGCGGGTATTGAAATCCTCAACAATGGAACGAACCGATTTGCCATCAGCATATTTTTCAAATATCTCAACCACTAATGGTGCAGTCACGGGATCAATCACAAGCTTCTGTGCTTTCTTGTCCAACAGATAGCCGAGAGGAACGCCACCGCCGTTGTTTTTCCCTTTCAGAGCATTCTCTTTCTGTCCGCGATGGATTTTCTCTGATAACTCAGCAGAATAGAACTCGGCATAGCCTTCCAGCATCGCTTCCAGAATGATTCCTTCCGGACCTTCGGAGATATGCTCTTTCGCAGAAACAACCTTTACACCATTCTTTTTCAGAATGTGCTTGTAGTGTGCGCTGTCGTAACGGTCGCGGGAAAAGCGGTCGAGTTTCCATACAAGCACAATCTCGAACAACTCTTTTGCGCTGTCCTTGATCATGTGCTGGAACTCCGGTCGATCTGCTGTTTTTGCAGATAATGCCCGGTCAATATACGTTCCAACGATGGTCATATTATTGCGTTCAGCATATTCCCGGCACTCGCGGAGCTGACCTTCAATGGATTCCTCGCGCTGGCTGTCTGAGGAATAGCGGGCATAGATGACAGCGTTCATTCTTCATCACCCTCGTTGCCTTCGCCGCTTTCCAACGCAAGCTCTGTCAGTTCACGCAGCTTGTTTTGTAGAAGCGTCTTGTCGGGAAGACAAAGCCGATAATCTGCAACAAGTGTGGGCGACATACTGCGGCTTAAAGCATATTCGACAACCGCGTCATCCTTGCTGGCGCAAAGAATGACGCCTACACTTGGGTTTTCGTTTGGCTTCTTCACATCGCGGTCAAGTGCTTCGAGATAAAAATTGATCTGCCCGATGTGTTCCGGCTTGAATTTTCCGATTTTCAGTTCAATCGGGACAAGGCAGGAAAGCGCACGGTTATAAAACAGCAAGTCGATGAAGAAATCTGTATTGCCGACCTGAACACGGTACTCCTCACCGATAAAGGTAAAGTCCCGGCCAAATTCAAGTATAAACTGCTTCAGATTTTCGATGATTGCTTTACGGAGATTCTTTTCAGAAAATTGCTCCGGCAAGTCCAGAAACTCAAGCACATAGGTATCGAGGATGCTTTCACGCACATCATGCGAAACGGATTCAGGCATCGGCTTCTTGGCAGAAATCATTGAACGCTCATAGTACGATGTGCCGATCTGACGCTCCAACTCGCGTTTGGAATAATGTTCCTTCGCACAGAGCGCCATGTAAAAATGCCGTTCATCTGCCGTCTTGGAGCCAGACATAATAAGCAGATGGTTTGTCCAGCTGATTTGTGTCACCAGTGGTGTCACAAATTCATCGTCCTTGTAGGTCTCGTAGAATTGCTTCATACGATAGAGACCGCGACGATTGAAACCTTTGATGTTGGGGTTCTCTTGCGCAATGTATGCGGCAACTTCGTCAATGATCTTATCGCCAAAGCTTGATGCAGAACAAAGCTCTGACAAATACGCACCGACGCTCCAATACATCTGAATAAGCTCTGCATTGACTGCTTTCATGGCGCGGCTGCGGGCGTTGTCGATGATATGGATGACTTCATCGAACTGTCCCGGATTATGGGTTAATTCATTGCTCATATCTTCGCCTCCCCAAGCATTTTCAGCATTGCCTCTTTCAGTTTTTCGTTCATCGGTGATTCCGGATCGAAGCACATCTCAACGAACTTCCTCAGTTCAGGATTGTTCGCGTCAACCGGAGGTTTTGCCTCATACAGCTTGCCGTGCGGGTCATCGCAGCGGGCAAAGATATAGTCCATTGAAACGTCAAAATAGTCCGCATACTTGCGCAGAAGCTCAACTGACGGCGTTGCCTGACCGTTTTCATAGCGGTTGATGCTGGACTGCGTAGAGCCGATCAGGTCGGCAAATTTTGATTGGGATAAGCCAATACCTTCCCGCAATGCGCGAAGACGCATACCCAGTTGCTTCATGTCATTCAACCTCCAATTTGGGTTAAGCATAGTATAATCAAAATCCGAGCAGATGTCAACCCGGATTTTGATACTTTTGCGTAAACGATAACCTCAAAATTACCTATCGATAATCTTTATGTAGCAGTATCCACCTGAATATCAGGAAATAGGGCTGCCAAGTTTTGCCTCAGGGTCGAGTGTTTAGGTACCTCTCGGATACCATAGCCCATAATACTTCCCATTGCACTATGCCGCAATTTCCTGTAAATGTAGTCATTATACATGTCTGTCGCAAAGGCGTAATTGTCCGGTGCAATGAAGGATCGTCGCAGGTAACCGTACATAGCTCCAACAGCATAATCCGCAAGTTGAATACCTGCGCTCTGGTTGCTGCTCTCAGTTAAAATGCTGTGATATACATTTCCGTAGTTTCGGATGAAGTCACCATTTACAGTAAATTCATGGCAAACAGCTTTGATCTGTTTTATAGTTTCCGTATTTAACTCATCCATAATGAATACAGCGAACTCATTGCGTGGACGCAAGTCCATCTGTACGCGCTGAAAAGCTTCCTGTAAATGAAATTTGTATACATGCCGTTCTTCCAAAAGGCAATATTGTTCATAGACGTTGGTGATGGTAAATATGTATTGAAGGGAATCTTTCTGCGACGCACACTCGAAAACTTTCCTGTAATATCCTTTTAGACGGTCTTCAGTTATAGCAGCAATTGCAGGAGTGCGGGGGCGGTTGCGCAGTTTTTCCCAAAGGTCACTCCATTTTATTTCTTCGCCAACCGGTATTTCATACATACCATTAAGTGTCTGCATTTCCTTTTGGAACTCCATGTAGTCATCCATGGAGATTATCACGTTAGAGCGCACGTAGAAAGGATGCCGCTTGCGGAAGTCGGGCGTTGTTTGGGCTTTGTATGCACCGGCTTCATCTGTAAATATCAAGTAATGCATAAAGAGCCTTTCATTCGTTACCTATGTAAAAGGTCAATTCTTTTTTGCGTATTCAACCAACTCAAACAAATATGCACTATGTACCACAATTGCAAGCTTGCCGCCAGTATTGTCTTGACGAGTTCCGTGAATTATTCCATAGCATACTGGATTCTCTGCATTTTCAAAGCTAACTACGGGCCCTCCACTAAACCCTTGCGTGGAGGGTTTGTCCAACATAAAGCAGTTGAAACTGTTGCCAGTAACATCAAAATGTGATACCCATAAACTTGATGCAGGCTTGCTATCACAGGTAAAAGGCGCAAACTCTAAATCTGTATAGATATCCGGCATCCCATACATGGTCAGAGATAATTCGCGCTCAGGCACAGCGTTAAAGTCGTGTTCAAAGAATGATAGGTCTAAGACATAAGGAGACAAATCAATTTTTTCACCACATTGGATTTCCAAAATCGCCATGTCGGCTATAGGGTGATATAGCCACATGACCATAGAATTTAATTGATTGATTTTGAAAGCAAACGGCAGACCTGTTGTCAAGTTTCTCAACCAAATATCTGTTGTGATTGTTGTATCTCGTGCAACATGTGTTGCAGTTACAAGATATATCTTATTCTCCTCCGTTTTTACAAAAAATCCCGTTCCAGCGTATACATTTCCGTTCTTCGCAGTACGAATTGCTACAATGTGCTTAAACATTTCGTGCTTTTTCATATTATCCCTTCTTTCTTTATATGGGGGTGTTATAGTGCTTTGCAGGCGGCCAACAAGTCCTCCACACGAGCTACAATGCGTTTCTGCTCAGCCAAGGGAGGTAGCGGAAAGACAAATCTTTTTAGCTTTTCAGCGTTTATATTTGACTGTCCGATAGCATCTGTCTTGACAGCCAAACAATACTTTTTGAAAAAGTGGCTCTGCATAACATAATTCAAATAATCGCTGTCAATCATGATCGGTGTAACTCGAATTAAGTAACCTGCATAGATCGCAGGAATTTCCGCCTTGTAGATTGCTGTTTTCCCAACAAGTTCCTTGCTGTTTGTACGATTAAACAAGAGATCGTTATATTCCAAGTGGCAACGTTCAATGTCATAGTCATTGGATGTGTATACCAAATTAGAATAGTCAATTTTGCCGCCCTGAAGATTTCCCATTCTTAGTACAGCCACCTTGCCAGACGGCGCTGATTTTTCGGAAGTTCCATACTGAATATTTGTACAAGTATCTGCAATAGTAGTCCAAGTCCATGTGTCTGGAATATCGAAAAGCTGATCTTCTTCTGAAATAACAGGAATTATCTTTTCTTTTTTGATCTTACCTTCTGCAATGAGTTTAGCTTTTTCTGCCCGGATGCGATCCAATAGTTCGATTGCAGGCTCATCTGAAGGATCACGTTCCGTCAGTTTCCCCTGTACTGCTTGCTGCAAAATGGATTTACGGAGTTTATCCGGAAATTCAGCATTCAGTGCAGAAATCCGTTTTTCTACCCCGTCATATTCACTCACGAGCGGCAATAGCTCCTCAATTTTGGCAACAATACGTTCCTGCTCTGCAAGGGGGGGGACAGGAAACAAAAGATTGAAAAACAGTTCTTTGTTCAAATGAGGAATTGCTGCGCCTGTTTTGCGATTTCTAAACAACTGCTTCTTCAATAGCAGAAAATACAAAACATATGGAACATAAACGGCTTCAGGGATATACAACACTTTGAATGTACTTCCCATGTATCCATCCTCAGATGCAAAGAACACCTCTCCAGAATTCTCACCATCAACCAAAATGAGCATGGTTCCTTTTTTAACAAACTTTCCGCTATCTATATTGGTGCCTTCAATTTTCCCTCGGAGGTACTTTGCTTCTAAATAAGGGTACTTCACTCCGCTCATTTTCACGCCATCGAGAAGTTGGCAAAGTTGGCCAAGTCTTAACCACTCCCATGTATCAGGAGTGTCATAGGGCAGTTCTGTCTCTTCTATTTCAGGCAATTTTCTATCTTTTTTAATTATTCCGGCATGACAGGCTGTAACTTTTTCGGCACGAATCCGCTTCAGTAACTCAGAAGCCGGTTCATCAGATGGATTTTGAGGCACCAATTTTCCTTGAACAGCAAGCTGGAGTATGGAGTTTTTCAAGTCCTGTGCGGTCATGATTCTTTTACCTCCAGCATTGCGGAAATCTCCGTCAAAATGCGGTCAATGTTAGCGTTCAGTTCGGCGCGCTCGGACTGATAGCGGGCAATGAGTTCGGCTGGTTCCAGAATTTCTTCTTCCTCATGGGGGAAAGGACAGCATTTGTCAAAATCGTAATTTAGAGCCACCAATTCATCTACAGTGAAGAATCTCGCCTTATCTTTCCCTTCTACCACAATTGGCTGTTTATCAGCCCACCACTCACGAACCGGATCGAAATGCTTGTCCAACATAGGCCTGGTCTTTGTAAAGCTCTTGACTCCTTCCGGATAATCCAGCCGGTAGAACCAGACGCCTCGGCTGGGAACCCCCTTCTGGAAGAACAACAGATTCGTATTAACGCTGGCATAGGGCTTGAAAACCTGCGGCAAGCGGATAATGGTGTGCAAACCGAACTCATCCAGCATTCTTTTTTTGATAGCAGCCTTTACGCCATCACCGAACATGAAGCCATCGGGAAGAACTACACCGCAGCGTCCTTTGTCCTTCAACAGATACATCATTAGCACAAGGAACAGATCAGCAGTTTCGCTTGTGCGGAATTCTGCTGGAAAATTCTGCTTCACAGCATCATCTTCCGCGCCGCCAAAGGGAGGATTTGCAACAATAACATCAACCCTGTCCTTGGCAGAATAATCCGTTACCGGTCTGTTCAGGGAGTTGATATGACGAATCTGCGGAGTTTCAATATCGTGCAGAATCAGGTTGGTCATAGCCAACAGATACGGAAGAGGCTTTTTCTCCCAACCGAAAATAGTGGTTTGCAGAGTATTAAGCTGCTCAGTCGTTGTAATACTTCCCATGTGCGCAATAGTGCTGGTTAAGAAACCACCGGTGCCGCAGGCTGGATCAAGAACGGTCTCGCCCAATTTTGGATCAATTTTCTCAACAATAAAGTTGGTTACCGGACGAGGCGTGTAAAACTCGCCGGCACGACCTGCACTTTGCAAATCTTTGAGCATACCCTCATACAGTTCATTAAATGTATGCTTCTGCGTAGCGTCGATGAAATCAACCTTTTCGTTGATACGGTTAATAAGCTGGCGAAGATAGATACCGGATTTCATATAGTTATTGATGTCCGTAAACACATTACGAATCACAAACTTTTTGAGATCGCCATCAGATACGTCCAGTTTCTTCAATTTGTCGAACAGTTCGTCCACAAATTTAATCAGGGCATCGCCAGTAATACCTTCTTTATCATCCGCCCAATCACGCCATCGGAAGCCCTCTGGGATGGTACTGCCACGGTACTCGGGTCGGAATTCCCACTCCATTTCCTTGGCATCAAAAGCTTTTAGAAACAGAAGCCAGGTGATCTGTTCGATATATTGCGCATCACCGTTCAAACCTGCGTCTTTGCGCATGATGTCTTCCAGTGACTTAATCAAAGCGGACATTGCCATAGTAATTATTCTCCTTTATGCAGCGTAGATGGCAGCCTCCAAATCCTTAATCGCCTGTCGGAATTTCGCAATACCACCGAAAATCGTGTTGACGATATATACCTGAGTTCCATATTGCTTGATAGGATCGACTTTCAGTACATCTACATTCTCTAAGTCAGACAAGCCGGAGTCGGCATATTTGGTAAGCAGTGCGTCCAGAATTTCAGCCGCTTTTTCTCCGTATTTGGTGAAATAGTTGCGCTTCCGAACATTATTGACTCGTTCACGTCTGGTAAGCGGTGGCTGGTCAAATACAATATGACAAATCAGATCAAACGGGTCGAGATCCTGATTGATTTGCTCACAGAGTTCGGAGAACAGAATGCCGTGTTCCTCCATCTCCTTGATAATGGCTTCCTTGCGCTCGGCAGCTCCCCAAGCAGACAGGAAATCATCCAGCGTCGCATATTGATTAAGAACGTTTTTCTTGGTATAGTCAATTAGGCTTTCTGTAATGAGCTTGCCATCCCGATCCATGTACTGTACCATCTTTTTGAGAATGGTAACCGGCTCTCCGCTGACCATATATTTTTTCTGTGGATTAACTGGCTTCGGGAGCTTGGGTGGAGGATCACCATTGTACCCCTTTGCCGGATCGAAATCCTCATCCTGTTCGCACGGGCCATCGAAATCAGGATCATAGAACAAGCGGGTAACATCACGGAAGTCAAAAATTGTGAAGTAAAGTTTGCCAAGATCCTCACGCACACGAGTACCACGACCGATAATCTGCTTGAACTCAGTCATGGAACGGATATTAGAATCCAAAACGATGAATTTAATCGTCTGAACATCGACACCGGTAGATAGTAACTTGGATGTTGTAACAAGCACAGGATACTGACTCTCTACATTACGGAAATTATCAAGCTGATCGACACCTGCTTCATCATTGGACGTAATTCTCATAACATAGCGTTCATCAACTGCCATCATGTCGGAGTTTTCATTCACCAACGCCCGGCGCATTCTGTCCGCGTGTTCCTGATCGACGCAGAAGAATATGGTTTTGTCCATGCGGCAATTATGTTTTTTCAGGTAATCGGACACTGTCTTTGCAACCAACTTGGTACGCTGTTCAAGAACGATCTTTCTATCAAAATCCAGTGCATTGTAAATCCGGTCATCAATCACTTCGCCGTTGTCATCTGTCTGGCCGGTGTAAGGAACGAATCCTTCTACATCCTTGTCAAAGAACACACGGATAACACGATACGGAGCGAGGTAGCCATCGTTGATACCTTGTTTCAGGGTGTAGGTGTAGACAGGATCTCCAAAGTAGTCAATATTTGAAACTTCCTTGGTTTCTTTTGGCGTTGCAGTAAGACCAATCTGCGTTGCAGCAGAGAAGTATTCCAAAACCTCGCGCCACTGACTATCGGCTTTTGCACTGCCACGATGACACTCATCCACCACAATCAAATCGAAGAACGAGGGGCTGAACTGCTTAAACAAGCTGTTGGCGTCTTCGTCTTCACCGGTTAATCCCTGATACAATCCGAGATAAATTTCGTGGGCCGTATCAAAGTTCTGCTTTGTTACCCAGGTCATTTTATTCTTAAAGGGTGCAAAATCATTTGTGAAGGTTTGTGAAATCAAAGCAGTACGGTCTGCAAGAAACAAGATTCTTTTCTTAATTCCCGCATTCCACAAACGCCAGATAATTTGAAATGCTGTATACGTTTTACCTGTACCGGTAGCCATCACCAACAGGACTCGATCCTGACCAGCTGCAATTGCCTCTACAGTCCTGTTGATCGCATTGATCTGATAATACCGAGGTTGCTTATTCGGATTATCTACATAATATGGCTCATCTATAATTTTGCTCTGCGCAGGGCCAATGCAGTTCTGTTCTACATACATTTCCCAAAGAGTTTCAGGTGATGGAAACCCATCGAGAGGAAGAACTGTTTCCCGTTCGCCCTCTTGTACGTAGCGATTATGGAAAACAAATCCATCTCCATTCGACGAAAAAACAAAAGGTACATTCATCATCTGCGCGTAGTTCAATGCCTGCTGCATACCGTCAGACATAGAATGGTTGTTATCCTTTGCTTCAACAATGGCAATTGGTTTATTGGGCTTGTAAAAAAGAACATAGTCTGCCTTTAACGGCTTTTCCCGTTTGCAAACCTGCCCACGAGCAATGATGCGCCCGGCGGTAATGGAATACTCCTCTCGCATTTGAGACATTTTATCCCAACCGGACTGTTCGATTGCAGGAGTAATATATTTAGTTCGGATGTCGGCCTCTGATAATGTTTTTTTGTCTATTGCCATATACTCATCCTCCTAAAACCTTATAATCTAATCGAAAAATTTATATTCTTGCCTGTTTACGTCATTGTCTGTCGAATCGACGATTTAGGTAGATTCGTGACAAGGGGTCAGTGCGCCCATTCGCACCCGCGAGATGGAATAGACCCCATTATTTCGAGTTAGAGTCGCTGATATAATCTGCGGCTCATTTTTCATTTTCGGCGGGCTTCTTGATATACTTGCCGTTCTTGATTCTTGCGTCCGCCGGCTTCGCCGCGTCCTCTGGAATTCCCCAGACCGTGCCAATGCGGATAGCACCGGGGACGCGCCCCTCGCCGCACAAAATCTGAATACGGCGGGTGGAGATACCCCAGCGTTCGGCGGTTTGCGTGATAGATAAATACTTCATGGGCAGCACTCCTGTTGCAGTTCCGTTCTGCGTCTGCTTATAAAATCACAGTATAATTATAATCGTCAAAGCGAATAAAAGCAAGGACTTTCCGGAAAATCTCAGGAAGTATCTTCACTTTAAAAATCAAGGGTTTGGGGCTTCCCCAAAAATCAAAGTGGGCGTATCGGCTGCAAGGCTGAAACGCTCATTTTTCCGGTGTGTACGGACACCGGATGTGCTTGCTACTCTCCCGAATCTCATATCCGCAGATACAACGCGCTCCCGCTTTCGTAAAAGCAGGGGCGCATATTTTTTGAAATTTTTCAGTTCCGATACCTGTGTTTTGACGAAGAAATGTCCGTTGTAAAGTGAAGGGCAACCAAGCGACAATTCCCTCGTTCTCAAAATTTTATTTTCGCCACTACCAAGTTTTTGAGAAAAAATGTCCGTTGTATTTTGAAAGGAGTGTTTTATCATGCCAGACCGCACACGACCCATCCGCAAGGAAATCTGCCTAAACGAGCAGGAACTGAATCTCATCCAATACAAGATGCGCCAGTTGGGGACGCACAACTTCGGGGCGTATGCCCGGAAAATGCTGATTGACGGGTACATCATCAAGGTCGATTACACCGAGCAGAAAAAGTTAGCTGCCGCCGTCAGCCGCGTCGCCTCGAACATCAATCAGATTTGCCGCCGCATCAACAGCACCGGGCATTTTTACGATGCCGACGTTACCGAGCTGAAAGAGCGAATGGCTGACGTGTGGGAATTGTTGAAAATGCGGCAGAGGGAAGAACTTTGACCACAACGGGATTTTCCATGTGTGGGTTTTCCGGCACTGGTTTTCCGGACGGTGGACAAGCTGACGCTCCGGAGCGTTCCGCAACCGGATTTCAGGGCGACGGTTTTCGTGCCCTCCATCGGGGCTGAAATTCATCCTCTAACTAATAAGAAATAAATCAAGATACAAAAAAATCATCCATCAATCAATCAACACAAAAATGGATGGATTGATGGATGGGATGGGAGGTCAGATGAAAACTTTTTGCAAGCTCACGGCGCAGAGCCCAGCGGCGTCCTATGTGCCGCTGCCGAGGTTTCTTCTCCAAGACGAAGCCCTGCGGGGCATCAGCAACGACGCCAAGGTGCTCTACGCGCTGCTGCTGGACAGAGCCAGCATTTCCCGGCAGAACGGCTACGTCGAGCCGGACGGCACGATTCGGCTGTACTTCACCTTGGGACAGGCGCAAACCAAACTCCACCGTAGCCGTCAGAGCGCCACGCGAATCTTCCGGGAGTTGGAGTACAGCGGCTTGATTATCCGAAAAAAGCAAGGGCTGGGCAAGCCCGCCCTCATCACGCTGAACTACCCAGCGGACGCAAAGCTGATTCAGCCAAAAGAGGATGGCGCAATATCGCACGAATAAAGGTCGAAAACAAGGTGTTTTCCGCCCCACAAGCGCTGAGAAAGCACAGGGGAATATCTTTTCTTATGATCGTCCCCAAATGCGCCTAAATGTTCTACAGAAGCGATAAAGGAGGTACTATGTGAACGCAGAAAAAGCGAATATTCAAAACAGCATGGATGCAGCCGAAATCCCGGAATACGTCTTCGAATCGCTGGCACGGAGTCTGCTTCCGGTAATTCAGAAGTACTACGAAAGCGAAGGTGGCAAAAAGGCATTTGCCGAATGGAAAGCAAAGAAGGAAATTTCAGACAGTGCATTTACATAAAGAAACCGGGAGGATTGCCCTGATCGGCAGTCCTCCCGGTTTCTTTATTACCAGTCTTCAACTTCTTCTATAAAAACAATAAATCCGAACCCATGACCAATCGGTACAAGGTTCGGATTATATTGTTTTGGTGGAGGCGGCGGGAGTCGAACCCGCGTCCGAAAGCACTTTAACAGGACTTTCTCCGGGCGCAGTCAGGATTTAAACATTCCCTCCGCGCAAGGACACCTGACGGACCTTACGCTTTGGTAGAGTCATGATGCGTGGGCAGGTCAACTCTTTCCCGCCTCACGGACGCCACGTTTACGACGCCTTCCCCGGTCCGTGGCCTCTCCGGTTCAGACGGCCGCCTACTTAGGCAGCGAGAGCAACTTCGTTGTTGTTCTTTAATTTATAAGTTACCCGTTTTATAGAGGCCAGGCGCCTCTGCCCGCTTATCCTGCCTCCACACCCCCGTCGAAACCGGTACGCCCCCGTGTGAGCGGCGCACGACAAGTGCGCCGCGAATACGGGAAACCCGTCAGGTATGCAAAAGCAAAAGGAAACGAAATTACATCTTCTCCGGCTCGGGATAGTCAACGCCCTGCGTATCCACGCGGATGGTCTTGATGACCTGTGGCTTTTTCGGCATGTCGTTGTACATGTTGCGGTTCACGCGGGAGATGTCCACAGCGGCCTGCGCATTCTCGGTGATCTTACCAAACGCCGCATACTGACCGTCAAGGTGCGGCGCGTCGGCCACCATGATGAAAAACTGGCTGCCCGCGCTGTCGGGGATCATCGTGCGCGCCATCGACAGAACGCCCAGCGTGTGCTTAAGATCGTTCTTGAAGCCGTTGGCGGAGAATTCACCCTTGATCTCGTAGCCGGGGCCGCCCGTGCCGTTGCCGTCCGGGTCGCCGCCCTGGATCATAAAGCCGGGGATGACGCGGTGGAACACCACGCCGTCGTAAAAGCCGGAGTTTGCCAGCGCGATGAAGTTGTTGACGGTGTTGGGCGCGATCTCTGGATAGAGTTCGCCGCTCATCACCGCGCCGCTTTCCATTTCGATGGTCACGATCGGATTTGCCATAATTTCTCTCCTTATCTCCGCGCTTTCATCGCGCGGTCGATCTCGCGCTTGGCGTCACGCTTGGCGGCGTCCTCGCGCTTGTCGTAGTTTTTCTTACCCTTGCACACACCGACTTCGACCTTCACGCGCGCGTCCTTGAAGTAAACGCTCAGCGGGATCAGCGCGTAGCCGTCCTGCTTGATGAGCGAATAGAGCTTGCCTATCTCGCGCTTGTGCAAAAGGAGCTTTTTGGGCCGGTCGGGGTCATGGTTGAAGATATTGCCCTTGTCGTAGGGCGAAATGTGCATCGACAGCACGTTCGCCTCGCCGTTTTTGACGATGACATAGCTGTCTTTCAGGTTGAGCGTGCCGGCGCGGATGGACTTGACCTCCGTGCCCTTGAGCTCGATGCCCGCCTCGTAGCGGTCTTCGACAAAATAGTCGTGGAACGCCTTGCGGTTCTGCGCCGCGATTTTTATCCCCTTTTTCTCCGCCACGGCACATCGCCTCCTTTGCGTTTCCATGATAGTGTAGCATACTTTTTCGCCCAGCACAAGGGCTGTCACAAAAACGTAACAATTCGAAAAAACGCCGCATTCCGCTCTATTCTGCCCATCCACTTTAATTTATAGTAGAATTCCGCCCGCCGCCGTGCTATAATTTTGGTATCTATCCCATGCTTTGGCGGCGATCCGCCGCACTCAGGAGGCAGTTTTATCATGGATCTGACCGAACGCCAGCTTTCCCGCGAGACGATCTACGAGGGAAAAATTCTGCATATCTACCGCGACGACGTGCTCCTGCCAAACGGCAGAACGAGCGTACGCGAAGTCGCCGAGCATCCCGGCGGTGTCGCCATCGTCGCTCTTGACGAAAACGACAATGTGCTCACCGTAAAGCAGTATCGCTACGTCTTCTCCCGTGTGCTTGAGGAAATTCCCGCAGGGAAACTGGAGCGTGGCGAGGACCCCGATGAGGCCGCGCTGCGTGAGCTGAAGGAGGAAACGGGCGCAACGCCGAAGCGCATGACGAACCTCGGCAAGCTCCTCGTCTCCCCCGGCTGCTACAGCGAGGTGCTGCACCTTTATCTTGCCGAAGGTCTGACCTTCGGTGAGCAAAATCCTGACGAGGACGAGTTTTTAGAGCTTTACCGCACGCCGTTTTCCGACATGCTCGCACGCGTGATGCGCGGCGAGATCGAAGATGCGAAGACCGTCTGCGGTATCCTCAAGGTCCACACCCTGCGCACAGCGCAAAAAGAGAGACAGGAGAAAGAAAACTGATGGAACAGAAGAAGACCGTCCTCATTGTCGAGGACGAGAAAAACATCGTCGATATCATCCGCTTCAACCTCCAGCGTACGGGCTATAACACGCTCGAGGCCTACGACGGCGAGGCGGGCCTCGCCATGGCGCGCGAGAAAAAGCCCGACCTCATTCTTCTCGACGTGATGATGCCCAAAATGATGGGCTTTGACGTCTGCCGCGCGCTGCGCGCCGAGGGTGACAACGTGCCCGTCATCATCCTGACCGCGCGCGAAGAGGAGGAGGACAAGATCTTGGGCCTTGAGATCGGCGCGGACGACTACATCACCAAGCCCTTTTCCATGCGCGAGCTGCTCGCGCGCGTCAAAGCGAACATCCGCCGCACAACGATGCTCTCCGCTCCCGCGGCGGAGGACAACGCCATGAGCGCCGGCGGCGGCATCACCATCAACACCGACAGCTTTCAGGTGCGCAAAAACGGCGTGCCCATCGACCTCACACAGCGCGAGTATGAGCTTTTGACGTTCCTCGCCAGCCACCCCGGCAAGGTCTTCTCCCGCGTCGACCTGATGGAGCAGGTCTGGAACTATGGCTACGTCGGCGACGACGCGCGCACGGTGGACGTCACCGTCCGCCGCCTGCGCGAAAAGATTGAGGACAACCCCGCCGCGCCGGCCTACATCCTCACGCGCCGCGGCGTGGGCTATTATTTCTCCGCGCAGGCGTAAGTTGCGCGCACTTTTCCGGGAAAGGAGTCTCCTGCTATGTTCCGCAGCCTGCATATGAAGCTCGTGATGATCATGTTGCTGCTCGTCACCTCTCTGATGGCGGTGGTGGGCGCGTTTTTGATGACCAGCGTCACGAACTTCTATATTGACGATTTTTACGAGCAGATGAGCGAAGTGTTCGGCGAGTCCAACGCCACGTTCGTGAGCTCACTGCGCGAAGAGGCAGCGCAGGAGGACGGCGCCGTGCGCCTGCAAACGATGCTCGAGGCCTACTCCGGCACACTGAGCATTGACTCGCGCAACCGCAACTACTATGTTCTCGACGGCCGCAGCGGCGAAGTGCTTGCTTCGAGCAACGAGGACGGCCAGCTGCTTGAGCAGACGGAAAATATCCTCACCGCGCGCAACGGCGAGGTCGGCGACCACAGCGACCTTGCCGCAAGCTATATGGATGTTGCCATCCCCATCTCCGGCGGCGACAACAGCTTCATCATCTACATCCGCGACAGTCGCACCACGGTCTCGTCGCTGAACTCTGAGCTGCTGTTCATCATTCTGCAAGCACTGCTCGTCGGTCTTCTCGTCTCGGTGCTTTTGTCGTTCCTGCTCGCCAAGACCATGATCGACCCCATTGAAAAACTGACCGAGGGCGCCGAGCGCATCGCGACCGGCGACTTCGACGAAACGCTTGCTGTCGAATCGACGGACGAGATCGGCGTTCTGACCACCACATTCAACGACATGGCGTCCGTGCTCCACTCCACGCTCGAAGCCGTGGAGAACGAGCGCAACAAGCTCGACACGCTGTTTCTCCACATGAGCGATGGCGTCGTCGCCTACGACGGCAGCGGCAAGCTCATCCACTGCAACCCCGCCGCGTGCGAGCTCTTAGGCCGCACGGCGGACGAGTGCGTGTACAGCGAGCTGTTTGAATCCATCTGCCCGTTTTCCCATGTCATCACCATGCAGCGCAGCGACTATGTTGAGGGCGAGCTCACTGTCGGCGAGCGCAGCGTGGAGCTCTACTTCGCTCCCTTCTCCGATGAGGAGAGCGGCGGCGTTCTCATCGTGCTGCACGATGTGACCGAGCACCGCAAGACCGAGGAGCGCCGCAAGGAATTTGTCGCCAATGTTTCTCACGAGCTGCGCACGCCGCTCACGAATGTCCGCTCCTATGCCGAGACCATCCGCGAGGCGGGCGACGACTTGAGCCGCGAGACGGAAAACGACTTCCTCGATGTCGTCATCAGCGAAACAGACCGCATGACCCACATCGTGCAGGACCTTCTGACGCTCTCGCGCCTTGACTCCGGCCGCAGCGAGATGAATATGGCGCGCTTCCCGTTTTCCGCCGCCATCGACTCCGTGCTCCGCTCGACGGAGCTTGAGGCCCGCCGCCACAAGCACGAGCTCACGCACGACTATACCGAAAATCTCCCGCTCATCATGGGCGATCGCGGCCGCATCGAGCAGGTCATGCTCAACGTTCTCAGCAATGCCGTCAAGTACACGCCCGACGGCGGCCACATCCGTGTCACCGCGGGCAGCGAGGGCGAAACTGTCTGGATGGAGGTCGCGGACGACGGCATCGGCATTCCCGAGGCCGACCGCAGCCGCATTTTCGAGCGCTTCTACCGCGTCGACAAAGCAAGATCGCGCGAATCCGGCGGCACAGGCCTCGGCCTTTCCATCGCGACGGAGATCGTCCAGCGTCACCACGGCTCGCTCACGCTCGTTGACCGCCCCGGCCCCGGCACGACCGTCCGCTTAGAGCTGCCCATCACCCAGCCCATCGGCGGGGAGGATTCCCATGAATAAGAACGCCACGCTCATGAGCCATCTGCAAAACGCCGCGATCGCCGTTTTGACCGTTACCGCCGTGCTGCTTCTGATCCAGACGCCGCTTGTCGGCGACCTTGCGGGCAAGACGCCCTACGAGCTCGCGCAGGACTGGCTCGCGGGCGACACCTCGACCGATACCTCCGTCACCACCGATCTGACCGAGCTCGCGCTCCCCGTGCGCGTGGTGTTCACGAACGAATACGCCCGCTACGGGCTCAGCGCCATCACGACGCTTGACACAGATTTTGAGCTCGCCGGCGCGTTTTTCGGCGAGGCGCTTGGCTCTGCTACCACTTATGAAGCGTGCAGCGGTGAAAAGCTGCTCACCGCACTGCACGCGAGCAGCATCTACCTCGATCTGGAGGCCCCCACGCCGCTCGAAGTGCTCAGCCGCATTCTCGGCGTCAACGACGCGCCGGAGTCCTCGCTCCTGCGCGTCACGCGGCTTGTGCTCTGCCCCGCGGAAAACGGCGCAACGCTCTACTTACAGGACGCCAATCAGGGCTTTTTTGTCAGCCGGACGGCGATAAGCAGCGCGACACTGCGCGAAGCGCTCGCCTCGCTCGATGGCAACGGCACAGATTTTGCGTTCTCGCTCTCCGGCGAGTTCTCTCAGCTCTCGCCCTACACGCTCATTTTCAGCGAACCGCCGCAGCGCTACACGCTCTCGGCGAGCAATGCCCTCACCGATCAGGCGACATTTCTGCGCCTTGCGGAGTTCAACCCCCACACGGAAAGCGGCTACACCGACTCCTCCGGCAGCACCATTATCAAAGAGGTCTACGGCACGCTGCGCCTTGAGCCCGACGGCAGCGTCTTCTATCAGGGCGCGGACGAGGCCGAGGCGGGCTCGATCTACTATGTCTCCGCCGCCCCGACCGGAAAGCCCACGATGCTCGAAGCCGTCGCGGGCGCGCAGCGCCTCGCCTTCACGCTGCTTCGCGACGTAAGCGGCGACGCCGAGCTCTATCTCAGCGAGATCGACAGCAGCAACAAGCGCTTCACCGTGAGCTTTGACTATGCGGTCGGCGGTACGCCGCTGCGCTTTTCCGACGGCAGCCACGCCGCCACGGTCACGATCGAAGACCAGACCATCACGGAATTTTCCCTCCACTGCCGCAGCTATACGCTCAGCGATTCGCCCGCACTGCTGCTGCCCATCCGGCAGGCCGCGGCCATCGCGGACAGCAAATATTTGAGCGCCGAGCTGCACGTCTGCTACGACGAGCACGGCGCGGACACCGTCGGCGTCGGCTGGTTTGCCGACTGATCTTTCCGGAAAGGACGCCCGAACATGAAAACCTCGCGGCTCAAAAATATCGTCATCGTCATTTTGCTGCTCGTCAACGCGTTTCTGCTCTTCCTGCTGCTCAGCCGCCGCGCCGAGGAGCGCGACTCGAACGAGCGCCGCGTCGAGCAGCTCTGCACGCTTTTTGAAAAAAACGGCGTCGCCTTTGACCGCGCGCTGCTGCCCGATGAGGAAGCACACCTCTCCCTCTCGCTTGAGCGCGACGCCGCACGCGAAGAGGCTTTCGCCTCCGCCCTGCTCGGCACTGCCGAGAGCAGCGATTCCGGCGGCGGTGTGAGCCGCTTCACCGGTGAATACGGCTCGTGTTCCATCCGCTCCGGCGGCACGGCCGACGCGCTTCTCTCCCGACCGGTCGACGATCCCGAGAGCTTTAGCAAACAGCTTTTCAAAACGTTTGGCTACACTTTTCTCACCTCCCAGCTCACGGATGGCAGCGGCAGCGTCACGGGCATGCGCAGCGAAAAAGGTCAGCTCATCTTTAACGCCTCGCTGACGCTCACGTTTTCTGACAGCTCGCTCACCGGCGTTTCCGGTACCTTTCTGCCCGCGCTCGGCGAGGGCCGCCGCACAGACGGCCTCGACGCGGTCGACGCGCTTGTGCATTTTCTGGACTATTGCAGCGTTTCGGGCGTCGTATGTACCGAGGTCCGAGCGCTGGACAAAGGGTATCTTCTCCAGACGTCGTCTGCCTCGCCGCTTCGGCTGCAAGGCGTGTGGCGCATCTCCACGGATGTCAGCAGTTATTATGTGAACTGCAAGACCGGCGAGATCACACGAGAATGAAATTTTTCTTGCAGCATTTCTAATTTCTTACTGTGCAGCATTGCTTTTTCTGTTTTTTTTGGTATACTGTTGATGTATTATGTGAATACCATGAGCAGGCGGTTTTCCCCTGCTGTTTTTACGATAACGAAAAGAAGTCTCACCGTCTCTTATTAAGGAGTTACTATGACGAAATACATCGTGCAGGGCGGTCATCCGCTCTTTGGTGAAGTGCGCATCAGCGGCGCGAAGAACGCCGCGGTCGCCATCATTCCCGCCGCCCTTCTGGTCGACGGCGTCTGCCGCATCGAAAATATTCCCCAGATCTCCGACGTGACCGCGCTGCTCAAAATTTTAGAGCAGCTCGGCGCGAATGTCCGTTTCCTCAACCGCAGCGATGTTGAGATCGACTGCCGCCATATTGCCACCACGCAGGTCTCGCAGGAGCTCGCGCACAAGATCCGCGCCTCCTACTACCTCATCGGCGCGCTGCTCGGCCGCTTCGGCGAGGCCGAGGTCTCGATGCCCGGCGGCTGCAACTTCGGCGGCGTGCGTCCCATCGACCAGCATGTCAAGGGCTTCGCCGCCATGGGTGCCGAGGTGCGCGAGGGCGACTTCATCTGCGCCAAGGCAAGCGGCGACCGCATGAAGGGCGCGAACGTCTACCTCGACGTGGTCTCCGTCGGTGCGACGATGAACATTATGATGGCCGCGGCGCTCGCCGACGGCACCACCGTCATCGAAAACGCTGCCAAGGAGCCGCATATCGTCGACCTTGCCAACTTCTTAAACTCCATGGGCGCGAACATCAAGGGCGCCGGCACCGACACCATCCGCATTTTCGGCGTGGACAAGCTCCACGGCGGCACGTATGCCATTATCCCCGACCAGATCGAGGCGGGCACCTACATGGCGGCTGTCGCCGCCTGCGGCGGACAAGTCCTCGTGCGCGGCATCATCCCCAAGCACATGGACTGCATCACCGCCAAGCTCCAGGAGATGGGCGTGCAGGTCGAGGAGCAGGACGACACGCTGCTCGTGCGCCGCTCGGGCAAGCTTCGCCGCACCAACGTCAAGACGCTGCCCTATCCCGGCTTCCCGACCGATATGCAGCCACAGATCACCGTTGCCCTCTGCCTTGCCGAGGGGACGAGCATGGTCACCGAGGGCGTGTGGGACAACCGTTACCGCTACGTCGGCGAACTGACGCGCATGGGCGCGCAGATCCGCGTCGAGGGCCGCAGCGCCGTCATCGAAGGCGTCGACCACCTGACCGCTGCGAGCGTGCAGGCCTACGATCTCCGCGCGGGCGCCGCCATGGTCATCGCCGCGCTGGCCGCTGAGGGCACGAGCGAGGTCTCGAACGTCCACTATATCGAGCGCGGCTATGAGGATATCATCGGCAAGCTCCGCAATCTCGGCGCGCAGATCGACAGCGTCGAGTGCGACGAGACCGTTGAGACCCGCCAGATCGGCTGATTCAATCAAAAAAGCGCCTTGCCGCGGCAAGGCGCTTTTCTTTTGGAAAGGATATTATGTATACCGATACCTACACCGCTTCCCTGCCGCCGGAGCTCCTCGCCATGGCCGAAACGCCCGTGATGCAGCGGCTTTTGCGCGTCGGCATGCACTGCGGCTGCGAATACACGGTCTATCCCATCTACCGCGACGCCGTTGCGCCGTATTCGCGCTATACGCATTCGCTCGGCACAGCGGCCATCGTCTGGCACTTCACGCATGACTTGAAGCAATCTGTCGCGGGACTACTGCATGACATTGCGACGCCCGCATTCACCCACGTGGTCGACTTTCTGAACGGTGACCACATGCGGCAGGAATCGACCGAAAGCCGCACACGCATGATGATCGCCTCGTCGCCGGAACTCATGGCACTGCTCGATAAAAGCGGCCTGACGCTCGACGATGTGGACGACTACCACCGCTATCCCATCGCCGACAACGATTCGCCCCGCCTCTCCGCCGACCGACTCGAATATACGCTCGGTAACGCGCATCTTGTCTTCCACTGTCCAAAAGCAGAGCTGAAACGCATTTTTGACGACATCTTTGTCGGCAAAAACGAGGAAAACGTCGATGAGCTCTGCTTTGCGCACGCGGAGATTGCCGACATCTTTACCCAGCTCTCGCTGCGGCAGTCGGAGTGGTTCGTCTCCGATGAGGACCGCTTCAGCATGCAGGCATTGGCCGATCTCCTGCGTGAGGCACGGCAGCGCAATGTGTTGACGGTGGATGATCTCTACCTCGACGAACCTCATGTCATCGCCCTGCTCCTCTCTGATCCGGTCCTCACCGCGCGCTGGCAGGATTATCGCCGCATCACCGGCACACAGTCCAGCGCGCAAAAGCCGGAGGGTACTTACGCCGTCAAGATTGCCGCCAAAAAGCGCAGCATCGACCCGCTGGTGCAGACGAGCGACGGCCTTCGGCGCTTCACCACAGTCAATGCGGACTATGCATCAAAGCTCGCCGCCTTCCGCTCGGATGACTTCGACCGCTGGGTCTGGGCCAAATATGAATAAAGGAAGTGCGAAGCCGCTGGCTTCGCACTTCCTTTGCACTTTCGATAATAGAAAAGCAGCAGGCCTTTGCGGCCTGCTGCTTTTTGAAGTCTTTGGATGACCCTCAGTGGATCAATTAGGCCTCGGTCTCGATGACGACGCCGGAACCAACGGTACGGCCGCCTTCACGGATAGCGAAGCGGAGACCCTTCTCGATAGCGATCGGGGTAATCAGCTCGACCTTCATGTCGACGTTATCGCCGGGCATGCACATCTCGGTGCCCTCGGGCAGGGTGATGACGCCGGTGACGTCGGTGGTACGGAAGTAGAACTGAGGACGATAGTTGTTGAAGAACGGGGTGTGACGGCCGCCCTCGTCCTTGTTCAGGACGTAAACCTGACCAACAAACTTGGTGAGGGGGTGAATGGAACCGGGCTTGGACAGAACCTGGCCGCGCTCGATCTCGTTCTTGGCAACACCACGGAGCAGGGTACCGATGTTATCACCAGCCTCGGCGTAGTCGAGCAGCTTGTGGAACATTTCGATACCGGTGACGACGGTCTTGCGACGCTCGTCGGTCAGACCGATGATCTCGACTTCCTCGCCGAGCTTCAGCTGGCCACGCTCAACACGGCCGGTAGCGACGGTACCACGACCGGAGATCGTGAAGACGTCCTCAACGGGCATCAGGAACGGCTGGTCGGCCTTACGGTCGGGCGTGGGGATCCAGGTATCAACAGCGTCCATGAGCTCGTGCATGCACTTGTACTCGGGAGCGTCGATGTCCTTGGACTCGGAGATCAGGGCGTTCAGAGCGCTGCCGCGGATGATCGGGGTCTCGTCGCCGGGGAAGCTGTAGAAGTCGAGCATCTCGCGGACTTCCATCTCGACGAGCTCGAGCAGCTCTTCATCGTCGACCTGGTCGCACTTGTTCAGGAAAACGAGAACGGAAGGCACGTTGACCTGACGGGCGAGCAGCAGGTGCTCACGAGTCTGGGCCATGGGGCCGTCGGAAGCGGCGATGACCAGGATAGCACCGTCCATCTGAGCAGCGCCGGTGATCATGTTCTTGATATAGTCGGCGTGGCCCGGGCAGTCGACGTGGGCATAGTGACGGCCCTGAATCTGGGCGTTGTCCTCGCCGGTCTTGTAGTTGTGGCCAACGCGGTCGAAGGTCTGGTACTCAACGTGAGCGGTGTTGATGGTGATACCACGCTCGCGCTCTTCCGGAGCCTTATCGATGGAGCTGTAATCGGTGTAGTCAGCACCGCCCTGCATGGCGAGGAACTTGGTGATCGCGGCGGTCAGGGTGGTCTTACCATGGTCGATATGACCGATGGTACCAATGTTTACGTGGGGCTTGGTACGCTCGAATTTCTGCTTAGCCATTAGAGTGATCCTCCTATGAAAAAATTTCGTTGTTTGCCGGTGTCATTTACATACACCGGTATTTTACCGTAAAACGCGGTATTTTGCAATACCTTTTTATCAGGCGCGGTTCGTGCGCTGGTTGATGATCTTCTCCTGAATGTTCTTCGGGATCTCGATATAATGCGCGGGCTCCATCGTGTACTGGCCGCGGCCCTGCGTGCAGGAGCGGAGGTCAGTCGCGTAGCCGAACATCTCAGCCAGAGGAACGAAAGCGTCGATCTGCTGCGCGCCGCTGCGGGCCTCGAAGCCCTGGATCTGACCACGGCGGGAGTTGAGGTCGCCGATCACGTCGCCCATGTACTCGTCGGGGACGATGACGCAGACCTTCATGATCGGCTCGAGCAGCGTCGGGCCGGCCTTCTGGCAGGCCTCCTTGAAGGCCATGGAGCCGGCGATCTTGAACGCCATTTCAGAGGAGTCGACCTCGTGATAAGAACCATCGTACAGCGTGACCTTGACGTCGACGACCGGGTAACCGGCGAGAACACCGGAGAGCATGGCGCCCTGAATACCGGCATCGATCGCGGGAACGTATTCCTTGGGGATCGCGCCGCCGACGAGGGCGTTGACAAACTCGTAACCCTTGCCGGACTCGTTGGGCTCGACATGGATCTTGACGTGACCGTACTGACCCTTACCACCGCTCTGACGGGCGTACTTGGTATCCTGATCGACAGCCTTGGTGATGGTCTCCTTGTAGGCGACCTGAGGAGCGCCGACATTCGCCTCGACCTTGTACTCACGGAGCAGGCGGTCGACAATGATCTCCAGATGGAGCTCACCCATACCGGCGATGATGGTCTGACCGGTCTCTTCATCGGTGTAGGTCTTGAAGGTCGGGTCTTCCTCAGCCAGCTTCATCAGCGCGATGCCCATCTTCTCCTGACCGGCCTTGGTCTTGGGCTCGATGGCGACGCGGATCACGGGCTCGGGGAATTCCATGGACTCCAGGATGATCGGAGCCTTTTCATCGCAGAGCGTATCACCGGTGGTGGTGTTCTTGAGGCCGATGACGGCGCAGATGTCGCCGGCGTAGCAGCACTCGATATCCTCGCGGTGGTTGGCGTGCATCTGCAGGATGCGGCCGATGCGCTCTCTCTGATGCTTGGTGGAGTTGAGAACGGCGGTACCGGTATTCAGAATACCGGAGTACACGCGAACGAAGGACAGACGGCCGACGAACGGGTCGGTCGCGATCTTGAACGCGAGACCGGAGAACGGAGCGTTATCGTCCGCGTGACGGACATCTTCCTCACCGGTATCGGGGTTCACACCGTCGATCGCGGGGATATCCACGGGGGACGGCATGTAGTCGACGATCGCGTCCAGCAGCTTCTGAACGCCCTTGTTCTTGTAAGAGGTACCGCAGGTGACAGGAACCATCTTATTGTCAATGGTGGCCTGACGGATGGTCTTGCGGATGAGGTCCTGAGGAACGGGCTTCTCTTCGAGCGCCAGCTCCATGATCTCGTCGTTCAGGTCAGCGCAAGCGTCAATGAGCTTGGTGCGATACTCCTGAGCGAGCTCGAGCATGTCCTCGGGGATCTCCTCGACGCGCATGTCCTTGCCGAGCTCGTCGTAGTAGATATCAGCGTCCATCTCCACCAGGTCGATGATGCCCTTAAAGGTATCTTCAGAGCCGATCGGCAGCTGGATGGGGACAGCGTTGCACTTGAGACGGTCGTGGATCATGTGCAGAACGTTGTAGAAGTCCGCGCCCATGATATCCATCTTGTTGACGTAGATCATGCGGGGGACCTTGTAGTTATCGGCCTGACGCCACACAGTCTCAGACTGGGGCTCAACGCCGCCCTTGGCGCAGAGAACGGTCACAGAGCCGTCCAGAACGCGCAGGGAGCGCTCGACCTCAACGGTGAAGTCGACGTGGCCCGGGGTGTCGATGATGTTCAAGCGGGTCTGCGGGAACTGATTCTTGCTGCCCTTCCAGTAGCAGGTGGTGGCAGCGGAGGTGATGGTGATACCACGCTCCTGTTCCTGAGCCATCCAGTCCATCGTGGCGGTACCGTCGTGGGTCTCGCCGATCTTGTAGTTGACGCCGGTGTAGTACAGAATACGCTCGGTAGTCGTGGTCTTGCCAGCGTCGATATGGGCCATGATGCCGATATTTCTGGTGTTTTCCAGAGAGACTTTTCTTGCCATAATTCTCTCGTTCCTCCGTTACCAGCGGAAGTGGGCGAATGCCTTGTTGGATTCGGCCATCTTGTGGGTATCTTCGCGTTTCTTCACGGCGCTGCCGCTGTTGTTGGCAGCATCCATGATCTCGCCAGCCAGGCGCTCGGCCATGGTGCGCTCACCACGGGCACGGGCATAGGCCGTCAGCCAACGCAGACCGAGGGTCTGACGACGGGCGGGACGGACCTCCATCGGCACCTGATAGGTGGCACCGCCGACGCGGCGGGACTTGGTCTCCAGGCTGGGCATGATATTCTCCATGGCCTGGTTGAAAACATCGAGAGGCTCGTTGCCGGTCTTGTCCTTGATCATGTCGAACGCGCTGTAGACGACCTTCTGGGCGACGCCCTTCTTGCCGTCGAGCATCACGCTGTTGACGAGCTTGGTCACCAGGACGCTGTTGTACATAGGATCGGGCAGAACTTCTCTCTTGGGAACATTACCTCTTCTGGGCACTTTGCTTCCCTCCTTCTTATAATTTAGAAATCATAGGTACTCGCGAATGGGGCTCTCCCCCATCGTGTTCCGGCCTGCCAAAGAGGTGAATGACACAAAAATATATATCAAACCTTTTCGGCAAAGCTCATTTCAAGGTCGCAGCCTTACTTCTGCTTCGGGCGCTTGGCGCCGTACTTGGAACGGGACTGCATACGGCCCTGCACGCCCTGAGCGTCCAGAGTGCCGCGGATGATGTGGTAACGCACACCAGGGAGGTCCTTCACACGGCCGCCGCGGATCATGACCACAGAGTGCTCCTGCAGGGAATGACCGACGCCGGGGATGTAAGCGGTGACCTCATAGCCATTGGTGAGGCGGACACGGGCGATCTTACGAAGAGCGGAGTTCGGCTTCTTCGGGGTCGCAGTACGAACTGCGGTGCAAACGCCACGCTTCTGGGGAGAGGCGAGGTCGGTCTCCTTGTTCTTCAGCGTGTTAAGACCATACTGCAGAGCCGGGGAGTTGGACTTGTAAGTCGACTGCTGTCTGCCCTTGCGAACCAACTGGTTAAAAGTAGGCATTCTTGTTTCTCCTTTCCTGAAATGATGTGATATATATTTTTTACAGGATATCGGTAAAATATCCCGAAAAAACCTTAATTTCTCAGAACGGCGATCACCGCCGCACCAACGGCGATGCCCGCGCTGTGGCCAAGCTGCGCCATCGTGGCGCGATCGTCGATCTCGATGTTCTCTTCGCGTGCGAGCGCTTCGATCGGCGCAAGCACGGCTGGGTCTGCATCGCAGGCGATATACAGCTTTTCCGCGCGGTGTTCCCGCAGTGCACGCATCGTCTGCTTGATGCCCGCTACCTTGCGGCAAGTGGACAGATCCGGCGTCACGGCAGGTCCCTCCTGACGGTATGACAAATTCCGTGGGACATACCCACGCAAGTTGAAATTATACCATGAGGCACACAAGCCGTCAAGCGTTTTTTATGGCTGCCTACACAAAATAATCGCTGAAACGACGGGCTTTTCCCGAATTTTTTTGTGCGTTCCGCGCCGGCGCGTCAAACTTTTGAAAAGAGGCTGTCAAACTCTCCCTTTTTCCGCCAAAATGGCAAAAAAGAGACGCGGAATTTTCCGCGTCTCTTTTTACCTATTCTATACGTGAGGTCTTAACTCACACTTCGACGGCATTCGTGATGATGCGCGGCTCGTGCGGCTCTTCCTCGGGCTTCTCAGGCTCGGGAACGATCTCCTCGGCAAACTCGCGGTAGGCGTTCAGGCCTGCACCGGCGGGGATGAGCTTACCGATGATGACGTTCTCCTTCAGACCAACAAGGTGGTCGACCTTACCCTTGATGGCGGCTTCAGTCAGGACCTTTGTGGTCTCCTGGAAGGACGCGGCGGACATCCAGCTGTCGGTCGCAAGAGAGGCCTTCGTGATACCCATGAGCAGCTGCGTGGCAATGGCTTCCTGCAGCGGCTCGCCGGTCTCGGCGTTGACCTCGCCCGCGGCATTGCGCGCGCGGATCTCCTCGTTGGCATCCTCATACTCAAGCAGATCGACCATGGAGCCGGAGAGCAGGTTCGTGTCACCGGACTCCTCGACGCGCACCTTGCGCATCATCTGGCGGACGATGACCTCGATATGCTTATCGTTGATGTCAACGCCCTGCTGACGGTAAACCTTCAAAACTTCCTGAATGAGGTAGTCATGAACGGCGGAGGTGCCGCGGATGCGCAGGATATCGTGCGGGGACAGCGCGCCGTCCTGCAGCTGCGTGCCCTTGGCGATGACGTCGCCGTCGTTCACGCGAAGGCCGGTGTGCGGCACCGAGTAGATGCGGTTGTCGCCGTCGTCCGCGGTGACGATGATGTTGAGCAGGCTGCCCTTGGTCGCCTCTTCGAAGCGGACCTTACCGCCGATCTCGGCGAGGGTCGCCATCTTCTTGGGACGGCGCGCCTCAAACAGTTCCTCGACTCGCGGAAGACCCTGGGTGATATCGCCGCCCGCAACGCCGCCGGTGTGGAAGGTTCGCATCGTCAGCTGCGTACCGGGCTCGCCGATGGACTGGGCCGCGATGATACCGACCGCCTCGCCGGGGCCGACGGGCTTGCTCGTGGCAAGGTTCATGCCGTAGCACTTCGCGCAAACGCCGCTGTGGGCCTTGCACGTAAGCACCGTGCGGATCTCGACGGAGTGGATATCGAACTTCTCCATGAGGTCGGCATCCTCGGGGGTCATCATGTGATCCTTGGAAATGAGGACCTCGTCCGTGCCGGGCTTCATCACGTCGTGGACCGGATAGCGGCCGTTGACGCGCTCGGAGAACTTTTCGATGACCTGGCCGTTCTCGCTGATCTCGCTGATCGTGATGCCGCGGGTCGCGCCGCAGTCGTCGGAGCGGATGATGACATCCTGGCAGACGTCGACCATTCGGCGGGTCAGGTAACCGGAGTCTGCCGTACGAAGAGCCGTATCGGCAAGGCCCTTACGGGCGCCTCGGGAGGAGGTGAAGTATTCAAGGACGGACAGACCTTCGCGGAAGTTTGCCTTGACCGGGATCTCGATCGTCTTACCGGCGGTGTTGGCCATCAGGCCGCGCATACCGGTCAGCTGACGGATCTGCTTCATCGAACCACGGGCGCCGGAGTCCGCCATCATGAAGATGGGGTTGTAGCGGTCCATGTTCTTCTGCAGGGCGTCGGTGACGTCCGCGGTGGTCTTTTCCCACTCCTTGACGACGGCGCGGTAGCGCTCATCCTCGGTCATGAAGCCCATCTTGAACTGGTCTTCAATGTCGACGACGCGCTGCTCGGTCTCGGCAATGAGGGTGTACTTTGCCGGCGGAATGGTCATATCCGCAACGGAGATACTGATGGCCGCACGGGTGGAGAACTTGTAGCCCGTGGCCTTGATGTTATCGAGCACTTCGGCCGCGATGGTGAAGTTGTGCAGCTTGATCGTACGGTCGACGATCTTGCCGAGCAGCTTCTTGCCGCAGACCTCGGTGATCTCGTAGTCGAAGTAGTTTTCGGTCGGCTCGCCGTTTTCATCCACGCGCCTCACAAAGCCAAGGTCCTGCGGGATGTTGCGGTTGAAGATGATGCGGCCGATGGTAACGCGCACGACCTTGCTGCCCATGGTGCCGTCCGGCATCTGCTTGACCGTGCGGACAAGGATGGGCTGGTGGATACCGATGAGGTGGTCGTTGTAGGCGAGCATGGCCTCGTCCTCGTCGCGGTAAACGTGCAGATTCACGCTGGCCTTCTCTTCGTCGGTCAGCTCGTCGTAGCGCTTGCCGGCAAGGGCAAAGTCAATGTCCTGCGGCCAGAACTCGTCGTTATCCATCTGGGAAACGCCGTTTTCAAAGCGCTCGAACGTGAGGTAGTAGGAACCCAGAACCATATCCTGCGTCGGCACCGTGACAGGGCCGCCGTCCTGAGGACGCAGCAGGTTGTTTGCAGAGAGCATCAGGATACGGGCCTCGGCCTGCGCCTCGGCAGACAGGGGCACGTGAATAGCCATCTGGTCGCCGTCGAAGTCCGCGTTGAATGCCGTGCAGTTCAGCGGGTGGAGCTTGAGGGCGCGGCCCTCGACCAGCACCGGCTCGAACGCCTGAATACCGAGACGGTGGAGCGTCGGTGCGCGGTTGAGCATGACGGGGTGATCCTTGATGACGACGTCGAGCGCGTCCCAGACCTCCGTGCGGCCCTTATCGACCATCTTCTTGGCGGACTTGATGTTGTTGGCGGCGCCGTCCTCGACGAGCTTCTTCATAATGAAGGGGCGGAACAGCTCGAGTGCCATTTCCTTCGGCACACCGCACTGGTAGATCTTCAGCTCAGGGCCGACGCAGATAACGCTACGGCCGGAGTAGTCGACACGCTTGCCGAGCAGGTTCTGACGGAAGCGGCCCTGCTTACCCTTGAGCATGTCGGAAAGGGACTTGAGTGCGCGGTTGTTCGCGCCGGTAACGGCGCGGCCGCGGCGGCCGTTGTCGATCAGCGCGTCGACCGCTTCCTGCAGCATGCGCTTCTCGTTGCGCACGATGATGTCGGGCGCGTTGAGCTGAATGAGGCGCTTTAAGCGGTTATTGCGGTTGATGACGCGGCGGTAGAGGTCGTTCAGGTCGGAGGTCGCGAAGCGGCCGCCGTCGAGCTGGACCATCGGGCGAATTTCGGGCGGGATGACGGGCAGCACGTCGATGATCATCCACTCGGGCTTGTTGCCGGAGATGCGGAACGCATCCACGACCTCAAGGCGCTTGACGATACGGGCCTTCTTCTGGCCGCTCGCGCTCTTGAGTTCGGCGTGGAGCTGCTCGGACAAGGATTCGAGGTCGATCTGCTGGAGGAGTTTCTTGACGGCCTCGGCGCCCATACCGGCGTCGAAATCGTCCTCATACTTCTCGCGCATATCGCGGTATTCCTTCTCCGAAAGGATCTGGTTGCGCATCAGCGGGGTCTCACCGGGATCGGTGACGATATAAGCGGCGAAATACAGCACCTTTTCCAGGATGCGGGGGCTGATGTCGAGCAGCAGGCCCATGCGGGACGGAATGCCCTTGAAATACCAGATGTGGGAAACGGGCGTGGCGAGCTCGATGTGGCCCATGCGCTCGCGGCGGACCTTGGCGCGCGTGACTTCCACGCCGCAGCGGTCGCAGATCTTGCCCTTGTAGCGGATCTTCTTATACTTGCCGCAGTGGCACTCCCAGTCCTTCGTGGGGCCAAAGATGCGCTCGCAGAACAGGCCGTCGCGCTCGGGCTTGAGGGTGCGGTAGTTGATGGTCTCGGGCTTTTTGACCTCGCCGTAAGACCATTCACGGATCATCTCCGGAGAAGCGATGCCGATTTTGATCGCGTCAAACGTTGCGTAACTCATTTTCTATATGCTCCTCCTTTTCTCAGTCTTCCTGATCGTCGCCGGCAAAGTCGGCGTTGACTTCATCATCAGCGACATATTCAAAGCCTGCGTCCTCGAGCTCGGCTTCATCGGCGAATGGGTTGCTGCGGTGGCGCTCATCCTCGGCGTCCATGCGGGCAAGGTTGAACGTATCCATCGCGTCTTCGTCTTCCTTGAGCTCGATCTGGTTGCCGTCGCGGTCGAGGACCTGAACATCGAGGCACAGGGCCTGGAGTTCCTTGACAAGGACCTTGAACGACTCGGGCACGCCGGGCTGCGGGATGTTGTGGCCCTTGACGATGGACTCGTAGGTGCGCACACGGCCGGTCACGTCGTCGGACTTGACCGTCAGGATCTCCTGCAGGGTGTAAGCTGCGCCATAAGCCTCGAGGGCCCAAACTTCCATTTCGCCGAAGCGCTGGCCGCCGAACTGCGCCTTGCCGCCGAGCGGCTGCTGCGTGACAAGGGAGTACGGGCCGGTGGAACGGGCGTGGATCTTATCGTCGACCAGGTGGTGCAGCTTGAGGAAGTACACGTAACCGACGGTGACCTTGTTGTCGAAGCGCTCGCCGGTGCGGCCGTCGTACAGCCAGCTCTTGCCCTCGGGGTCGAGACCGGCCTTGATGAGCTCTTCGCGGATATCCTCATAGCTCGCACCGTCGAAGATCGGCGTTGCGACCTTGTAGCCAAGGGTCTTGGCCGCATAGCCCAGATGGACCTCGAGCACCTGACCAATGTTCATTCGGGAGGGAACGCCCAGCGGGTTCAGCACGATATCAAGCGGCGTACCGTCGGGCATGAAGGGCATATCCTCCTGCGGCAGGATGCGGGAGACAACGCCCTTGTTGCCGTGACGGCCGGCCATCTTGTCGCCCGGCTGGATCTTGCGGCGCTGCGCGATGTAAACGCGCACGACCATGTTCACGCCGGGGCCGAGCTCGTCGCCCGCCTCGCGGGAGAAGACCTTGGCGTCGACGACGATACCACTCTCGCCGTGGGGCACCTTAAGGGAGGTGTCGCGCACTTCGCGCGCCTTTTCGCCGAAGATGGCGCGCAGCAGGCGCTCTTCCGCAGTCAGGTCGGTCTCGCCCTTGGGCGTGACCTTACCGACGAGGATGTCGCCGGCGTGGACCTCCGCGCCGATGCGGATAATGCCGCGCTCATCGAGATCTTTGAGCGCGTCTTCGCCGACGTTGGGGATGTCGCGGGTGATCTCTTCGGGGCCGAGCTTGGTGTCGCGTGCGTCAAGCTCGTACTCTTCGAGGTGGATAGAGGTGTAATAGTCCTCGCGGACAAGGCGCTCGTTCAGAAGAACGGCGTCTTCGTAGTTGTAGCCTTCCCAGGTCATGAAGCCGACGAGGATGTTGCGGCCCAGAGCGATCTCGCCCTGATCGGTCGCGGGGCCGTCGGCAAGGACGGTGGGATCTTCCCACACGCCGTTCTCGTTCAGGCGGCGGCCGTGCACGCGCTCGCCGACGTCGACGATCGGATGCTGGTTGATGCATGTGCCGTGGTTGGAGCGCAGGAACTTCGTGAGCTTGTATTCCTTCGTCTCACCGTTGTCGTAGGAGACAGTGATGGCGCGCGCGTCCATCTTGGTGACGATGCCGTCGCCCTCGGCGAGGATGACGACCTCGGAGTCCATGCAGATCTTATGCTCCATACCGGTGCCGACGATCGGCGCCTCGGGGCGGAGCAGAGGAACGGCCTGACGCTGCATGTTCGCGCCCATCAGGGCGCGGTTCGCGTCATCGTTCGGCAGGAACGGGATCATCGCCGTCGCGATGGAGACCATCATACGCGGGGAGATATCGATATAGTCGACGCGGTCACGGTCGACCTCGACGATCTCGTCGCGGTGGCGGCAGGTGATACGCTGGTTGACGAGACAGCCGTTTTCATCGACAGGCTCGGCAGCCTGACCGACGATGTACTGGTCCTCGACGTCTGCGGTCATGTATTCGATCTCGTCGGTCACGCGGCAGGTCTCGTGGTCGACCTTGCGGAACGGCGCTTCGATAAAGCCGTACTCATTGATGCGGGCGTAGGTCGCGAGGTAGGAGATCAGGCCGATGTTCGGACCTTCCGGCGTCTCGATCGGGCACATACGGCCATAGTGGCTGTAGTGCACGTCTCGCACTTCCATGTTCGCGCGCTCGCGGGAAAGGCCGCCGGGGCCCAGAGCGGACAGACGGCGCTTGTGCGTCAGCTCGGCGAGCGGGTTCGTCTGGTCCATGAACTGGGACAGAGGGCTCGATCCGAAGAACTCCTTGATCGCCGCGGTGACGGGGCGGATGTTGATGAGGCTCTGCGGGGTGACGATGTCGAGATCCTGGATCGTCATGCGCTCGCGAATGACGCGCTCCATACGGGAAAAACCGATGCGGAACTGATTCTGCAGCAGCTCGCCCACGCAGCGCAGACGGCGGTTGCCGAGGTGGTCGATATCGTCCTTATAGACGATGCCGTGCGCCAGCGCGTTCATGTAGTTGATGGAGGCGAGGATATCGTCGACCAGAATGTGCTTGGGGACGAGGCGGTCGGCGTTGTCGCGGATAGCTTCCTTGAGCTCCTCGCCGCTGTACTGCTCGAGCAGCTCCTTGAGCACGCTCTCGCGCACGCGCTCTTTGATGCCGCACTCGGCCACGGGGTCAAAGTCGACAAAGCGGTCAAGATCGACCATGTGGTTGGAGAACACGCGCATCGTACGGCCATCGACCTCGATGGTCACATCGTTGACGCCGATGGCATCCATCTCGCGGGCTTCCTCGTCGGTGACGATGTGGCCGGCGTCAAACATGATCTCGCCCGTGCGCGGGTCGGCGACGGGGAAGGAAAGCTTCTGCCCGCGGATGCGCGCCCACAGGGAGAGCTTCTTGTTGTACTTGTAGCGGCCGACCATGGACAGGTCATAGCGGCGCGGGTCGAAGAAGAGGTTGTTGATGAGGGTCTCGCAGGCCTCGACCGTGGGCGGCTCGCCCGGGCGCAGCTTGCGGTAGATCTCGAGCATCGCCTCTTCATAGGTCTTGCAGGCGTCTTTTTCGAGCGTGACGGCCACGCGGTCGTCATCGCCGAACAGCTCGAGGATCTCGGCGTCGGTCTTGAAGCCGATGGCGCGCACCAGCTCGGTGATGGGGATCTTGCGGTTTTTGTCGATGCGCACCCAGAACATCTCATTGGCGTCGGTCTCGTATTCGAGCCATGCGCCGCGGTACGGGATGACGGTGGACGTCAGCAGCGGGAGGTCGGTCTTGAGGTCGATCTCCTTGCCGTAGTAAATGCCGGGGGAACGGACGAGCTGGGAAACCACCACGCGCTCGGCGCCGTTGATGACGAACGTGCCGGACTCGGTCATGAGCGGGAAGTCGCCCATGAAGATCTCCTGCTCCTTGATCTCGCCGGTCTCCTTGTTGTAGAGGCGCACACTCACCTTCAGGGGGGCGGCATACGTCGCGTCGCGCGCCTTGCACTCGAGCACGTCGTACTTGGGCGCTTCGTCCATCTTGTAGTCGATGAAGCTCAGCTCCAGGTTGCCCGCGTAGTTCGAGATCGAGGCGACGTCGGAAAAGACTTCGCGCAGACCCGTATCGAGGAACCACTGGTAGGACTTCTTCTGAAGCGCCAGCAGGTTCGGCATCTCCACGATCTCCTCGTGTCGGGCGAAATTCTTGCGAAGGGTTTTGCCATACATCTTGTCTTTGGCCATTTTGCTCTTCACGCCTTTCTTTTCTTCAAGCCCTGTCCGCTTGAAGGAATGTATTGCGGCGGCTCTATCCAGTTCGACACACCCGGCTTTGTTGTAAAACAAAGCGAACTGCATCTTGCTTTTTTTGCCGCGGTATGCTATTCTCTCGGTAATGGGTGGGGAATTTTCCTCGCCCTTTCCCGTTTATAAGCGCTTTATTTTACCAAATAGGTACAGAAAAGTCAAGGCATTTTTTGTGAACATCTGCGGTTTCCGCAGATGTTTTTTTGTGCGCTTCGACGGATTTTGCCGCGGATTGCAATAAATTTGTCGCTGTGGTATGATGTTTGCGTGATTTTGCGCCGCTCTGCGCGCAGACGATGAAAGGAGTTTTCCCATGAAGCCCATCGCCATTGACGATTTCTGCGCCGTCCGCTCACTTGCGAACGTGACGTTCTCCCCCGAGGGGACAAGCGCCTGCTTCACCGTGAGTCAGGCGAAAAAAGAAAAAAATTGCTACGAATCCCGCCTCTATCTTTTAAAAGGCGGCCGCGTCCGCGCGCTGACCGGCGGCGGCAAGGAATCCTCGTTCTGCTACTTGGATGAAAACACGGTTCTTTTCGCGGGCGACCGCGAGGGGGAAAAGGAACCATCGCTCACGAGCCGCTTCTACAAGATCGCACTCGACGGCGGCGAGGCCGATCTTGCCTACACGTTTCCCATCCCCGTCTCGCAGGTCTTCCCTCTCAAAAACGGCGACCTGCTTGTCGTCGGCTCGACCTTTCCCGGCTTCGAGGACCTCTATAAAGGCGACAAGAAGCTCGTGAAAGCCTACTTTGACGACAAAAAGGAAAACGAGGATTACGAGGTCATCTCTCAGCTACCCTGGTGGTGGAACGGCGGCACATACACGCGCGGCGCGTATGAAAGTCTCTTCTACTACGATGCGAAGAAAAAGTCCCTCACCCGCCTGACGGATGCGGGCTTCAACGTCTCCGATGTCCAGCTCGCGGAGGATCAGAAGACCGTCTATTTCAGTCTTCTCGACGTCTCCGTCCCCCGCCCCGCGCACTTCGGCGGTCAGAACCTTTACCGCATCGGCCTTGCCTCGCGCCGTCAGGAGCTCGTCGTCAAGAGTCGCCCCGACTTCGTCATCGCGACATACGCGCTCGGCAAGTCCTTCCTGCTCGTCATGGCCGCGGACGGCAAGTTCGGCATGAACACGGACTGCGACTTTTACAAGCTCGACTACGAGACGCTTGCCGTCACGCCCTACGCCGTCTACGGCGAGGCCATCGGTTCTTCCGTCGGCTGCGACGTCCGCCACGGCGGCGGTCAGGCGTTCAAGATGGACGGCGACGTGCTGTACTTCATCTCGACGCGCTTCGACGGCGCGGGGCTCTACAAGCTCGAAGACGGCACCGTCTCCCCCGTCCTCGTGCGCGACGGCAGCGTCGACTGCTTTGACCGCAAAAACGGCAAAATGCTCCTCTGCGCGCTCTGGGATATGAAGCCGCAGGAGCTCTACGACGAGACGGGCCGCCGCGTCACGCACTTCAACGACGCAATGCTGCGCGGCAAATACGTTGCCCAGCCTGACCCCCTCAACCTCACCGCAGGCGACCACGAGGTGCACGGCTTTATCCTAAAGCCGATGGACTTCGAAGCGGGCAAAAAGTACCCCGTCATCTTCGATATTCACGGCGGTCCCAAGACCGTCTACGGTCCCGTGTTCTATCACGAGATGCAGTACTGGGCGAGCCGTGGCTATTTCGTCATCTTCTGCAATCCCACCGGCTCCGACGGCCGCGGCGCGTTCATGGATATCCGCGGCAAGTACGGCACGGTCGACTTCGATGATCTGATGGCGTTCTGCGACGCGGCGCTCGCAAAGTATCCCGAGATGGACGCAGATAACCTCTTCGAAACCGGCGGCTCCTACGGCGGCTTTATGACCAACTGGATCATCGGCCACACCGACCGCTTCCGCGCCTGCGCCAGCCAGCGCTCGATCTCGAACTGGACGAGCTTCTACGGCGTGTCCGACATCGGCCCCGACTTCTCCGAAGACCAGTGCGGCTCGACCATCTGGCCGGATGTCGAAAAATTCTGGTGGCACAGCCCCATGAAGTACGCCGACAAGGTCAAAACGCCGACGCTCTTTCTCCACTCGCTCGAGGACTACCGCTGCCCCGTCGATCAGGGCTATCAGATGTACTCTGCGCTGATCGCGCACGGCGTCGAGAGCCGCCTTGTGCTCTTCCGCGGCGAGAACCACGAGCTCTCCCGCAGCGGCAAGCCCAAGCACCGCATCCGCCGCTTAAATGAGATCACCGGCTGGTTCGAGCAGCACAAGGGCTAAAATGGAAATTCGCAAAACCACCTTGCAGGACGTCGACACGGTGCTGGACGTCTTCGCCGCCGCAAAGAGCGCTACATGCGCGCAAACGGCAATGCCTCGCAATGGGGCGACGAGTACCCAGACCGCAGCATCGTCACCTATGATATCGCATGCGGCAACAGCTATGTGATGCTTGAAAATGGCGAGATCGTCGGCACATTCGCCCTCTTTCTCGGCGAGGACGAGAGCTACCGCGTCATCGAAGACGGCGCGTGGCATCTCGATCAACCCTACGGCACGATCCACCGTCTCGCCTCCAACGGGAAAGCGCGTGGCGTGTCGAAGGCCTGCTTTGACTTCTGCACCGCGCAGATCGGCTATCTGCGCGCCGACACGCACGCGGATAACCGCCCGATGCAGCGGCTTTTAGAAGCGCATGGCTTCCGGCGCTGCGGCGTCATCCACGGTGCCGTCGACGGTGGAGAGCGTATCGCGTACGACTGCATCGCGCACATCTGAGCCCGTTTCCGCCGAAAGTCATCATGTAAGAGAGGTCTGTCATGGAACGCAGAATTGTCGACGGCGAGATCACTCTCGTCCCGTATGATCCCAACTACAAAGCGTCGCTTCCGTGGTATCAGGATGCGGATGTGTGCAAGCAGGTCGACAACCGCAACAGTGTGTACGACCTGAAGCTGCTCAAGGCGATGTACCGCTATCTCAACGCGCGCGGCAGTCTTTTTTACATCAAGTACCGTGGCCGCCTGTGCGGCGACGTCTGCCTGCATCCGGACGGCGAGATCAACATCGTCGTGGCGAAGAGCTTCCAGAACAAGCACATCGGCAGGCACGTCATCGGCGAAATTCAAAAGCTCGCGAGGGAACAGCACATCCCCAAACTGCACGCGGAGATCTACTCGTTCAATGCGCAGTCGCAGCGGATGTTCAAGCGCGCCGGATTCCACAAGGCCGGCGACGAGCTGTACGAAATGGAATTATAACTTTCAAATAGAAAAAGCGCCCGCTCGGTGAGCGGGCGCTTTTTTCATTCTTCAAAACTCGGGGCCGTCATAGTGGTAGTAGTCGCTGTCGTCGATAAAGCGGTCGTCGCGCGAGAGCTTTTTGATCCTGCGGTACGCCGCGGCGAAGAGCAGCACAACGAACACAACGAAGATCCATGCATAGCCGTCGTACTCATACGTTGCGATGAAATCGTACGTGCCGTGCAGCAGCACCGGCACGAGCACGGCAAGGCGGCGGCAGCGGCGGCTGCGGTACTCGTCGCCAAAGTTGTCGTAGCGCTTGGCAAGGCCGTAGAAAGCGCCCATGAACACACCGAAGCACGCGTGCCCCGGCACGGCCGTGACCGCGCGGATGGCCGCCGTGCCGAGACCGTACATCAGCACATAGCTGATATTCTCCCACAGGGCAAAGCCGAGCGCGACGAACACGGCGTAGACCACGCCGTCGAACTGGCAGTTGAATTCGCTTGAATACCACGTGCGCTTCTTGAGCAGCAGGTACTTAAAGCCCTCTTCCGACAGCGCGACCACAACGAAGTAGAGCAGCACGTTGTAGGCGGTCGAACTCTGCGGCAGGAGAATGCCCAAGATCGCCTCGCCGATCTGCTCGGTCACGATGGCAGCAAATGTCGATAGAATGCCGAAAATCACGAGCGAGAGCAGCAGCCCCGGCGACTCTTTGTCGAGCCGGTCCTCCTTGTAGACAAAGCGCAGCAGGACAATGGCCGGAATGACTGCCGCAGCGATCAATATCGGGTTTACATAAAAGAGAAACATGATAGCTTTCCTCTCTTTTTTCTGATGATATCACAGCATATCAGCCGCGAGAATATTTGTCAACGCGGTGTTTTTTCTTTTTCCCACTTGACCGGAAGGAAATGCGCGCGTATGATAAATGCATTCACTTTATTCATATAAAGGAGGGGAGAATCATGGAACGTCGAACGCCGTGGCTCGGCTATCTCTGCGTGATCCTGAGCGCCGTCATCTTCGGCTGTATGCCGCTGGGCGCGAATTTTCTCTACGCGCAGGGCGTGACGCCGATGTCGCTGGTGTTTCTGCGCAATCTTCTCTCGCTCCCGGTCCTCGCGCTGCTGTGCCAAAAGCAGGGCGGGCTGCGCATCAGCCGCGGCGCGCTGCTCGAGACCAGCCTGACCGGCTTTTTCGGCTGCTGTATCACGCCGATCCTGCTGTTCAGCTCGTATTGCTATCTTGCCTCCGGCATGGCGACGGTATTCCACTTCGCCTATCCCGTCATCGTGGTGCTCGGCGGCCTGGTGCTGCGCGAACGGGTGCAGAAAAAAGCGCTTTTCTGCGCGGTCCTGTGCTCCCTCGGCATTCTGCTTCTCATCGACCCAAGCGGTGCAGTCGATCCGCTCGGTGTCGCGCTGGCGCTGACGTCCGGCGTGACCTACGCCGTCTACATTCTGCTTTTAGCGCATTTCCGCCACCGCGAGGTCATGGGCTTTCGTATGACCTTCTACATGGCGCTCATCAGTGCGGTCTGCATGTTCTTTCTCTGTCTCTTCTCGCACCAGCTCTGTCTGCCGCAGACCCTCGCCGGATGGCTCGCGGCGCTCGCCTTTTCGCTGACGATCTGCATCGGCGCGGTCATGCTCTTCCAGAAGGGCACGTTCCTCATCGGCGCACAGCGCGCAGCGATTTTGAGTACGTTTGAGCCGATCACGAGCATTTTTGTCGGCATTCTCTTCTTAAATGAAACGCTCACGCCGCGCATCCTGCTCGGCTCGGCCATCACGCTGGTCGCGGGCGTGTTCATCACCCTGGGCGGCAAAAAGGACGAAGACAAAGAAGAGGCGGCCAAGGACTGATTCCCTTATTCCGCCTCGCTGCCGCCGCTTTTTTCGCACGCGCGCAGAACGACGATCATCGCAAGGCTGTCGCCCAGCTGCGTAAAGATGGCGGCGAGCAGCGCGACCTCTTCATCGCTCTTTCCCTGCGCCATGGCCGCCGCGGCGGCGCTGACGGCGGCGGGCAGCGCGTCCTGACAGGACATCGTATCACCTCAGGTCAGTTTATGCACCGGGCGCAAAAATAACCGGCGCATTTCTGCTTCGTTTCATCACCACAAGGAGGTTTCCCGTTCCCATGCACAGCAAATCACCCGCAGTTGCGGCACTGAAGGCCGCGTTTCCGCACACCATCCCGATCTTCGCAGGCTTTTTATTTCTCGGCATGACCTATGGCGTCTATATGCGCACGTCGGGCTTTAGCTTCTGGTATCCGATGATCATGAGCGTCGTCATCTTCGGCGGCAGCCTTGAATTTGTCGCGACGAGCATGCTGCTCGCGCCGTTTGCGCCGGTACAGGTCTTCCTGACGGCGGTGATGATCCAGGCGCGCCACCTGTTTTACGGTATTTCGATGCTCGACAAGTACAAGGGCACGGGCTGGAAAAAGCCCTACCTCATCTACGCGATGTGCGACGAGACGTTCAGCGTCAACTATACGGCGGAGATCCCCGAGGGCGTGGATCGCGGCTGGTTCTACTTCTTCGTCTCGCTGCTCGATGAATTTTACTGGTTCCTGGGCGCGACGCTCGGCGGCATCCTCGGCGGGCTTCTGCGCTTCAATACCGAGGGGCTCGACTTTGTGATGACGGCGATGTTTGTGGTCATCTTCATGGACCAGTGGCTCAAGGAAAAGCACCATTTCAGCGCGTGGATCGGTCTTATCGCAAGTGTTGCGTGTCTGCTCATTTTTGGTGCGGACAACTTCCTCATTCCCACGATGATCTGCATCCTCGTCGCGCTGACCGCGCTGAGAAAGCCCGTCGAAGCCAAGACGCAGGAGGCGGTAAAATGACGATCTTACAACAGGCCATCACCATCATCCTCTGCGCGCTCGGCACGATGCTCACGCGCTTCCTGCCGTTTCTGGTCTTCAACCCGAAAAAGCCGACGCCCAAGTACATCCAATACCTCGGCTCAGCACTGCCGGGCGCGATCTTCGGCATGCTCGTCGTCTACTGCCTGCGCAATGTTGACGTGCTGCACTTTGCCTACGGCCTGCCCGAGCTCATCGCCATCGCCGTGACGATCAGCCTGCACCTGTGGAAGAGACAAATGCTGCTCTCCATCGCAGGCGGCACGGTGTGCTATATGCTGCTGGTGCAGTTCGTGTTCTGATTTTGATTTCAACAGAAAGGAAGATGTTCCCATGCGCGTGCTTGACCTGACCCACACCATCGCTGAAAATATGCCGGTCTATCCCGGCACGGAGACACCCATTTTCGCCGGCGCGAACACCTATGAAAAGGACGGCTTCAAGGAGACGAAGCTGACCATGTACACCCACACGGGCACACACATGGACCCGCCCGCGCATCTGTTCGCCGGCCGCACGACGCTCGACGCGTTCCCCGCCTCACAGTTCATCGGCAAGGCGCTCGTTATCGAGTGCAGCGACTTGAACGAGGGCAAGGCCATCACGCTCGAGCGCATCCTGCAATACGGCAAAGACGCGGAAAATGCCGATTTTCTGCTCTTCCACCTCGGCTGGGACAAGCGCTGGGGGACGGATGCCTACTTTGGCGACTATCCCTGTCTTGATGATGCGGCGATGGATTACATCATCGCGGGCGACTACAAGGGCATCGGCTTCGACGTCATCGGCCTCGACCCCATCGCAGACGAAAACCTGACACGCCACAAAAAGCTCTTCCAAAATAAGGACATCGTCAACATCGAAAACCTCAAGGACCTCGACAAATGCGGCAAGGGGTTGTTTTCGTTCAGCTGCTTCCCGCTCAAGCTCGAAAACTGCGATGGTTCGCCCATCCGCGCCGTGGCATGGTTCGAGGACTGATCCGTTACGCTTTGATGCAGCAAATTGAACGTTCAGGAGGAATACCATGGTAGAAAAACAGGCCTTGACCGCACTTTTTGAAAAATATATCCGGAAACTGAGGATCACACCCACGTGGGATATCCGCCTTGAATTTGTGGAAGACCCCGCGTGGCCGAAAACCGGCGACATCAAGATCGACTGCGCCGACAGAAAAGCAATCATTCTTCTGAATATTGCGAATCCCAAGCGGGAGGAAAACTTTGAAGAGATCATCGTTCATGAGCTGATGCACATCAAAATGTATCCGCTCGATCAGGTGACCGAATCGCTGATCGTGAATTGCTTTGAAGAAGGCTCGGCAGCAAACAAGTTTGCCTATGAACAGTTTTTTACGACGCTTGAGCAGACCGTGGAAGAGCTTGCCAAATGCTTCTTGCTGGAATTTGGCGAAAACAAAGAGCTCTCCTACGGAAGATGCCGTCAGGAAATGTCCTTCAACGATCTATATGACGGTCTGAAGAACATCGACTGACAACAAATTTCTCCGTCTCATTATGAACAACACTTGCCCCCTCCGTATTTTGAATACGGAGGGGGCAAGTTTATGGTTCTTTTTATCGCTCAATGAGTTTCTGGCCGCTGCCGTAAAGATAGTCGTAGTTTTCGCGCATGATGTTCTTGATAAGCGGAATGCACAGCACCGCGTCGGCTGACATCCACGCAAACGGGTCAGCCACGCACAAGCCGTAGACCGCCGCCTGCGGTGCCTCCGCGCTGACCACGCCGCCCGCGAGCGCCGCAGGCAGCAGCAAACAGACGGCAACGCGCGCGACAAGCTCGGCCGCTCCCGCGCCCAGCACGAACTGCGGCTTGCCGATGCCCTGCACACAGTTTCGCGCGACAAAGATAAACCCCAAGAACGCATAGAGCGACAGGTCGATATAGAGGTAGGAATTGCCAAAGCGGATCGTCTCCGCCGTCACCTTATCCGCGCTGAGGAAGATGTGAAGATATGTGCCGTTGATCGTCAGCAGGAGGCCAATCAGAATGGAACACGCCGCCATGATGAGCATGATGATAATCGACTGGATCGTGCCCTTTTTGATGCGCTTTGTGTCGCCCGCGCCGAGGTTCTGCGCCGTAAAGCTCGTCATCGCGGAGCCGAGACCGTTGAGCGGCGTCATCAAGAGGCTATTGACCTTGTTTGCCGCACCGAAACCGTTCTGCGCCGCATTGGAGACCATCGCTCCACCCAGCATATCAAACTGAACAACGATGCTCTGCACCACAATGATGCCGATCGCCAGCACGGAAAATTGAAGACCGAGCGGGATGCCCTGGATCAGATGGCGCGTCACATCATGGCGCGTGATCTGCCAGTCCTCCTGATGCAGGCGCAGCTCGGGATATTTGGAGAAAGCATAGGCAAAGCAGCCCAGCGTGCTGATGAGCTGCGCGCTCACCGTGGCGATGGCCGCCCCGGCGACACCCCAGCGGAACACAATGATAAACAGCAGGTCGAGTCCCACGTTCAGTACCGTGGAGAACAGCAGGAACGCCAGCGGCGTCACGCTGTCACCCATGCTGCGCAGGAACGAGCAGATGAAGTTATAGAACAGCTGCGCACCGATGCCTGCAAAAATGATCGCGCAATAGGTATAGGCCGCGCGGTAGACCTCGCCGTTGTCCGGCGTCACATTGATCCACGCAAGCATCGGATCGAGCAGAAGCAGCGCAAGCACCGTCAGGATGACCGTCAGCGCGGCGGATAAAACGATCTGCGTCGTCAGCGAGCGCCGCACCCCCGCAGGATTGTGCGCGCCGACATTGCACGACGTAACCACGCAAAAACCCGCGCTGACGCCGAAGGCAAATTGCAGGAAAATAAAGATGAGCGACGTCGTATCGTTGACGCCCGCGACCTCCTGCGCTGTCAGTGTCTGGCCAACGATCGCCGCATCGCTGATCGTATAGACCTGCTGCAACAAATAGGAAACAATGATTGGGAAAGAAAACGCCAAAATCGTCTTCCAGCATTCTCCCTGCGTGAGCTCCACCGGCTGGAACAGGGCAGATAAACTTTTTTTCTTCATAACTAAAATCTCCATCATTTTTTGACTGGCAGATTATAGTCTCCCTTTTCCCCCTTGTCAAGGCAAAAGTTGAACAAATCAGATAAGGTCTTGGTGAAGAAAAGCACGGAAAACGGCACAGTTAGAAATATCATCTTCCGCAGTTTTCAGTCTATCTACGCACTTCACCTTTGGCAGTATTTTGAGAGTGTTCCGCAAAAGAGTTCCGCATTTACATCATAAGTAAAAACGAACCGCGGAATGGCGATGGACTTTCTCTCCCGCAGCTTTGAATATAAAAAGAGAAGCCACTCTCTTGAGAGGCTTCTCTCCATGTTGGCGCTACCTATCTTTCCGGGCCGTCTCCAGCCAAGTATTGTCGGCAGAAGCGAGCTTAACTTCCGTGTTCGGGATGGGAACGGGTGGACCCTCGCCCTAATCAGCACCAACTGCTGTATTGCAACTGTCTTATACAGTAACAAACCTTTATCCAATTGTCAAGTCGTGCCGAGTGGCACGTTCAAGCGTTTTGCACAGCAAAACCTTGCCGCAGG